>ERZ791631.54-NODE-54-length-125571-cov-8.611070_pt1 | contig 125571 bp, 115 predicted proteins | sample MGYA00509961_ERZ791631 | MGnify/ENA primary metagenome ERZ791631 (study PRJEB30046, sample SAMN00715248) | human gut metagenome | study: EMG produced TPA metagenomics assembly of the A metagenome-wide association study of gut microbiota in type 2... | reverse complement strand
CCTTAAAGATGCTGTTTTAGCACTACGAAATCGAGCGAAAGTGAGAAAATAGCATCATCAAGGGTTCTGGACCATAGATTGACCATTATCCAGCAAATGTGGTGAATTACAAGGCGTTGCAATGCTGCTTGAACTTGATAAGAAAGGGAAAACTCCAAAATTGACAGATAATAATATAACAATATCGAATTGACATAGTACAACAATGCGATGTATAATGGAGGTGCTAGTAAATATGCAATCATAGCAACAAAGACCATGGTTCCAAAAATGAAAGTAGGTGGATATATATGGCGTTAAATGGTGACAGCGTCGTTGCTGAGGGCGAGCGTAAGGTTGCAGATGTGACCCACAAAATGCTTCACCTCTTGAACGAAGCGATGGAAAAGGGTGCTGGAACGCTTGTCGGAAAAATTCAGAGCGCGGCTGCGCAAAAAGAAAAACAGAAGCTTATGGAATCTTTTGGTGTGACCAAAGAGTTTCAACAGTACATGGACTCGAAAGAGGGCAAGATGCAGTCTTTCATGGTTCCGAAGAAAGACTACATCGATTTTGCCAGAGAAATGAAGAAGCGTGATATTCCGTTTCTAACCTATGATGTACTCGGTGATGACTGTTACTCGGTTCTCTATCGTGATATTGACAAGCCAAAGGTAGAGCTCTCTATCAAGGCATTCAAAGATATCAGAAACCTTGAAACGGAAATGACGGCAGACCGATTTGCGGAAAAGTATGCAGGGCATGGTGTACACAGCATCAGCGGCATAACGCTTACCGAGTTGGAGCTCATCAGATGTTACGCCGTGAAAAACAATTTACAGTTTGCAGCACAGACAATCGGGGATGGCTCTCAGTGCAAGATTCTTTTTTCGGACCAGAGCAAGATGGATGAAGTCCTGAAAAAAGCTGCATGGGCACTGACAGGAGAGAAGGGACCTCTTGTAAAACAGCAAATTGAGTATCGTATCGCAGGACGCGAAAGTGGGCATCGCATTCTCTCCCAAGAGGAAGCCGAGAAAGAATTCTATATTGTCTCTAAAGAACAGCCCTCCCATTACATGCACATCACGGCCAACGACATCGAGCTCTACAAAGACAACAAAGTGGTCACAACCATCTCGCATGATGATGCAGCCTTTTATGATAAGTCGGTCAGAGCGTTGTGCGGCATGGACGAGCCGGTTGCTCTTTCAGAGGATGAGTGGATGTCCAGTCAGCGTCAGGCAATTATCGCTTCCCGTCAGGAAGTGATTCCCACCGGAAACTCCGCTGCCGATAAGGTGGTTGGTGATGTGGATGAAAAAGAGCGTCCAGTCTGGCAAGTCATGGAAAAGGAAATGAACTTGGCTGATTCTTACGGTCTTGAAAAGCAAGTGACAGAACAGAGTTATGCAGACCAGTTCTCTGCTCAATGCATTGGGCATGACCATGATGATGCAGTGGTACACGCTGCCGCTGCCGCGATGTACCTGCACGATAAGCACCTGACGGTTGTAGACGAGTATATGGAGCCGGTGCGTTCCGAAGAAATCGAACTTGAGGTTGTACCTGAGCAAGAACAGGCGCATGAACGGGATGAGTACGAGCGGGCAGACGGGCTTAATCGTACTCGGAATCGTGAAAGAGAGCGTTAAGGAAAAGAGGGGATAGCGATGAAACCCAAACAGAAAAATACAGTGGGCTTTATTGTCCTTGGACTTGTCGTATATCTGGTTCTGATTCTCGCGGTGGCTCATTACTGTGCGCTTGCAGCGGCTAACCCGGAAATGAACTTCCTTGACGCACTTGATGCTCTTCCGATGCACATGCTGCTTCACCCCTTCACAATGGTATTTGACATCAAAGTCATCGCGATTGTGACTGGCGTTGCAGCTTTCATAGCTCTGTATATTGCTACCGAAGTACAGGTCAATCAACATGATTTTGCCGGTGCAGAACATGGCTCGGCCAAGTGGAATACAGACTATAAAGGCTATAGTAAACAATATAGTTCTCCGTTTGGGAAAGCAAGTAATGATGGCAAGGATAACATGATAATGAGCCAACATGTGTTCCTGTCGATGAATTCGTACAAAACGCAAATAAACAATAATGTTCTGGTAATCGGTGGCTCAGGTTCCGGTAAAAGCCGATTCATCATCAAGCCAAATTTGCTTCAAGCTAATTGCAGCTTTGTCTGTACGGACCCGAAAGGCGAATTGGTAGAGGCTTGCGGTGATGTGCTGGAAAAAGACGGCTATCGGGTTGTGGTATTTAACCTCTGTGATTTTGAGGCGAGCAACCACTATAACCCGTTTGCGTATGTTCACAGTGATGATGATATCTTTAAGCTTGTTGACTGCTTTTGGAGAAACACCACCCCTTCGGGAAGCAGTAAGGGTGACCCCTTCTGGGATTTCAGTGCTCAGGCTCTGCTTAATGCAGTTTGCTTGTACTTGTACCATGCAACTCCCAAGGAAGACCAGAACTTCACCAATGTGATTCGTTTGCTCCAGCTCTGTAAAATTGATGAGAGTAAAAGCGACTATAAATCCGTTCTCGACTTCATGTTCGACCAGTTTGAGCAGAAGTGTATGGATGCAGCAGAAAACTGCGGTGAACCCTATGTAGAGGATATGGCTGTTGGTCAGTATAAAATTTTCCGCTCTGCCGGTCAAGGTAAGACGGCAATGTCTATTCTGATTACCTGTCAGACTCGTCTCCGGCATTTCCTGTCACCGAAGATGAAGAAATTTATGGGTACAGACGATATCCACCTCGATGAAATCGGTGTAAATAAAACAGCTCTCTTTGTTGTTATGAGTGCCAGTGATTCAACCTACAATTATATCGCGGCTATGATGTTCTCACAGCTATTTGATGAGTCATTTAAGATAGCGCGAGAGAAATATAGCGGAAAATTACCGATTCCTGTGCGACTACTGCTCGATGAGTTCGCAAACATCGGCGAGCTCCCTGAATTTGATAAGATAATTGCAATTATCCGAAGCATCGGAATGAGTGCCACTGTTGTTTTGCAGTCAGTTGCACAGCTAAAATCCAGATACAAAGACACATACAATGTTATCATCGACTGCTGCGATAGTCTCGTGTTCCTCGGTGGCAGAAGTGAAGACACGACAAAGTGGATTTCGAGCACCTTGGGAAAGAGCACAATCCGTGGAATGAGCAGAAGTATTTCGAGCGGGAGCCGTGGAGGCAGCAGTAAGAGCTTCCAAATGCAAGCCAAAGAGTTAATGAGTTCTGATGAGGTCGCAATGCTCGACAAGAAATACTGTATCGTCATGATTAAAGGAAATCGGCCCTTTTTAGACCGCAAGTTCGACTACACGAAACATAAGCGGTACAAGGAAACAGGCGATTATACAAAAAAGGAATATCCTTATAGGGAGAAACTGATTGCTCTGAATAACGAGACCGAGAAGAAAAAGGTTGAGCTTGAGGACAAGGCAATCAAAGAGAAGAGCTGGCGCGATAAACGCCAAAAACTTCTTGAAATGGATGGTGAGTTTGCAAAAGCTTCCAAGGCTGTACCGAACGAGAGTTCCGGTGGAGCACCGCTCTTTAAGCCGCAGGATGCAGCGGCAGATTTCGCAGAAAAAGCAAACAACGGAATGAAACTCTATGATGCTAACCTTCCTGTCTCGTTTGACGCTGACTATGAATTCGCTGACGGCAAGGAAATTTCTGATGAAGAATTCCTCAATGCGGCCAGCAAGGTTAAGATGTTGGCCGAGGGAAGTGAAGAGTTGGTAGAGGCGTTAATTTCTGCGGAATAAACAAATAATATTATTGCAATGTATTGACATACAGCAATAATGCGTGTTATAATATAAATACAGAAAGCAAATGGCTTCGATAAGTATATTCCTCCTTTCTAAGCTTATCTTTAAGCTGCTGCTTGCTGAATCGGGTTTCTGTATTTGATTCCAGAAGTGCAGATTTTGGAATCGCTCCCTGTATGACTGCACATTATACAGGGATGCGCCACCAGTCAACAAACCTCTTCGCGGTGGTGGTAGAAACGGGCAGTGCCACATGTCCGGCTAATTGTTGAGCGACTGCAAAACTTAAAGCAGCCGTGGGTCGCAAGACCTCAGAGCGCAGTGATGCGACTCTTGTGTATCCGTTGCCTAAATGGTAAGGCATCTGTTGTATGGCAGAGCATAAAGGTTCAAAACCTTTCGGATGCACCACCTGATTGCTTCGCTTCATGCGAGAGCAGGGGATACCGGGAAAGACCCGGTATTTGGGTGAATGTACAGAGAGAACGAGTGATACCTATCCAGAATTATGGATGGGCGATTTCTCGTTCTCTTTTTTTGTGCTGCTGTAACTCAGTCTGATAGAGTTGCCGTTCTGTACTCGGCGAGTCGCAGGTTAAACTCCTGCCAGCAGCTCCATGGGGTTGCGGTGCTGCTCTTCCTCCCAGCACCGGAAGCCCAGTCACGAGATTGAGAGAACCTCCACGCGGTTCGTGACGGAAACGCCGAATGAGATACCTTCGGCGGCTGATACTCTCAAAGAAAAAATCCACAGTCATTTGCCAGTGATGTGTGGAGGGAGATTTTACAGAAAGGTAGATGATTGTTATGGCAATTGCGAGTAAGGTCAAGTCCTTTGCAGCAAAGGGCTTTGACAAGACCAAGGCAGCTACAACTGCGGTTTCCGCTGCAATGATGGTTGCCGCAGCGCAGGTGATGCCGGTTTTCTGTGACCTGAACCCGGACAACTTCACCGATGAAAAGGTCCTGAACGCAGTTCTGAGCATTTTCTTCAAGATTGCGCTGATTGCTGGTATCCTGCTTATCTTCGCGGCAGTTATCATGATTGCGATTTCTTTCCTGTCTGATGCGCCGGAACGCAAGCTCAGCGCTATGATGATGGCTGGTGTCGGAATCGTGCTGGTTATTCTGCGGGCGTGCAGCAATCCCATCTTGGCATTGTTCGGACTCACAGGTACAACAGGCTGAATTAGCGGGCGGGCATGGCGCTCGCCCGCTTTTTCTTTTTGCCCAGCTTAACTGCTGGGCAGCTCCCCAGATGGGCTTGCCTTCACGCGGCGGGGAGTGAGCGAGGATAATCCTCGGCGAAAAGCCCTTTCATATGATTGGAGGAGATTTGTATGGTGAGACAGTTGCCCACTATTGCGAAGCGGGCAATGGTAATTTTGATTTCGATGCTGATGGCATTGTGCATGTTTTCGACCACAGCCTATGCAGATGATACCGGTGAAGACACTTCACAGGAAGTCGAATATATTACAAACAAGGGAGCTTTCAAGGAAATCGTAAATGGGATGCTGAATGATATGAGCGGAAATAAAGGCATGAACGCTGATATTGAAGCAAATGCCATTTTTGCTCCCGGCAGTTCACTTCGCACAGTTTGGATTGACAACCAAGATACGCTCAAAAAGATGTATAACATCGTGTTCGGATATGGATTGGCTCTCTCGCTCGTTTTCTTTATTCTGTATCTGACAAGAGAAGCATCCGAAGGACGCTGGAACATTGATATCTTCGTAAAGGCATGTATCATGCTCGTTGTCAGTGCTTGGATAATGGCTCATGGGTTTGACCTTATTTGCAACTTCATTGACCTTGGCACGGCAATGGGCAGAAGCATCATGAACAGTGAAGCGAGCAAAGAAGTCCCATCCGGGTTTGTAGACCAAGCGTTTGTGGACCGGCTTAATAGTGCCAACGGAAAAATCTGGGGAACCATAGCAAATATTGGTGGTTGGCTTCAATTGATTATCCCGTGGTTGCTTACGAATATTCTTATGCTGTATATCCAAGTACAGGTTTATATGAGAATGATAGAAATGTTCATCAGAGCGTTTTTTGCACCGTTGGCCCTTGGCGATATGTATAGCGGTGGTCCGAACCCAACCGGAATGCGCTATCTGCGTTCTTTCTTGGCGTGTGCGCTGCAAGGTGTCATCATTATCGGAACGCTGTATGTTTACCGGATGATTGGTTCCGGTGTAGCATCGACAGACGGCCTCTTTGGATTCGCCGGAAACCTTGCGATTCTGGCCGCAGCGGCTGGCTTCATCGGTAAGAGCTCCAGCTTTGCCAAGGAAATCTGCGGTGTAGGGTAAAGGATGGTGGGATAAATGCGAGTTAAGATGCCGAAAGACCTCGACAACATTCAGGCAAAGCAGATTGGGCCGTTCACATGGAGACAGCTTATCGGCCTCGGCGTAGGTGGAGCGACAATCTATTGCATCTGGGCTGGATTGAAGAATTTCATCACCGGCGATGTCTGCCTGATTCTTTGCATCATTGCGGCTATTCCGTTTCTGGCAATCGGGTTCCTGCCTAAAAGCATTATGCAGAACCTGTACGCAGAACAGTTTGCGGCCATGATTATCAAATACAATATCCTGCGCCCGCCGGTACGAAAGTACAAGACGGTCAATACCTATGACACGCTCCGCAATGAAATCTTGGCGGAGGATAAGGAAAAAGCACAGGAAACACAAAAGAAACTTTCTCGCAAAGAAAAGCGAGAACGAGAGAAATTCAACGCTTCCGTCAAAGGAGTTCGTTGATTACAGAAGGTCATCGGAAGCGGTGACCAGTCCCCTGATAGATGTACCGCCACGGGGTAGGGGATGGGCAACAGCAATTAAAATTGGCTGGCTAAATCATCTGAATGAGATTTTTGGAGGTTGTTAGTATATGAAAGCGAAAGAGAAGGCTAAGAAAAAGCCTCGCAGCCTGAAAGTTCCTAAGAGCGTTCAGGATTCCATCCCGTATCATATGGTGTACCCGGAAAATGGAATTATCGAGACGGAGCCGGGGCATTTCTGCCATGCATATAAGCTCACGGATTGCAACTTTTCTTGTGCCCGTGAAGCAGAACAAATCGATATGTTCAATCGCTATGGTCAGCTTTTGAATATGTTCGATGCTACGACCCAAGTACAGATTGTCATTAACAATCATGCAATCGATGAAGAGGCTTTTGAAAAGTCTGTTCTGATGAAGATGAAGAATGACGGTCTGGATGACCTGCGTATGGAGGAGAACAAAATCCTCCGTGACAAAATCAAGAGCGGCCGCAACAATCTAGTCTGCGAGAAGTACCTGATTCTATCGGTCGAGGCCGAGAGCGCTGCTGCAGCACAGGTTCAGTTCGCTCGCTACGATGTCGAGGTCCCGTCTGCCGTCTACCAGATTGGTCAGGCTGGATGCGAGGTGCTCAGTTCGACTGATTTGCTCCGTATCCTGTTTGAAATTTACAATCAGGGACACGAAAGCGAGTTCGGCGCAAAAACCCAGATTGATGGGTTTGGCCGCCAGACTTTTGACTTCGAGAACATGCGCCGGTTGGGCCTTAGCACGAAAGATGTCATCGCGCCGGAAAGCCTTGAATTCCGTCCGAAGTACTTTGCGCTCGGAGATACTCTTGGCCGTTGCGAGTATCTGAGTCAGTTGCCCGCCACGCTGTCCGCCAACTTTTTCACTGAGTTGACAAACCTTGGTTTCTCCGGCATCTACTCTCTTCAGTTCGCGGTAATCCCGCAGGACAAGGCTCTTGCAAAGGTAAAGAACCGTCTGCTCTCTATCAACGCAAACATGGTCGATGCCCAAAAGAAGGCGGCCAGGTCCGGATATTCTGCGGAATTGATTTCCAGCGACCTGAAGGCCAGTCAGAAGGAAGTTGTGGAACAGCTCGAAGATTTGTCTGTAAATGACCAGCGTCTGGTGGAATTGACCTTTACGATGGCTCACTTTGCATCCTGCAAGGAAGAGCTGGACAAGCAGACCGAAATCATCAAGAGCACGGCGCGAAAGTACCTTGTTAGCATCAACAGCATGGACTTCCAGCAGGAAGCAGGGCTTGCAACTACCTTGCCGCTTTGCTTCAATCAGGTCGCCATCAAGCGTTCGATGAATACTGCAGGGTGCGGCATCCTGATGCCGTTCAACGCGCAGGACCTCAATACGGGTAAAGGCTACTGCTACGGTACGAATTCCGTCACAGGAAACCTCATCATCTACGATAGAGCACAGGCGAAGAACCCGGCAGCAGTTATCTTGGGTATTCCCGGCAGTGGTAAGAGTTTCACGGCAAAGTGTGAGATATGCAACACGATGCTGATGACGGAAACGGACCAGATTATTATCGTTGACCCTGAACGAGAATTTTATCCGCTTGCGTATGAGTTTAATCGAAAATCCGGAAAGAAACTTGCCCGCGTGGAACACATCGTTCAGGGCAACAAGCGGTACATCAATCCTATGGATATCACGGTTAGCGATATTGACGAGGACCCGATGGGCAACCAGCTTTCCTATGTCGTTTCTTTGTGCCAGCAGATGTACAACAGCCGTTTCCAGCTTCCGCAGGGAAGTGAAAGCCTTATTGACCGTGCCTGTCATGTGATTTATCAGCCCTACTTGCAGAGCTGCGCAGCGGGATACCCCGATGAACGCTTGATGCCGACCCTTGTGGACCTCATGGAAGTTCTTAAACAGTATGGCGAGACGGAACCGGCAGCACGCGAAATTGCCTTGGCTCTCGAAACCTACGCAACAGGCTCTCAGGACCTGTTCGCGCACCAGACGGTGCGCAGCGAGGAAGATAGAGACACCCGCATGGTCATCTATGATGTCAAGGATGTATCCGCCAACCTCAAGTCCATCGCAATGCTGGTTATTATCAACCAGATTTGGAAGAAACTCAACGAAAACCGCATCAAGGGCATCCGTACATGGATTTATATCGATGAGGTGTACCTGCTGTTCAAAGAAGAGCACAGTGCAATCTTCGTCAACGAACTCTGGAAGCGTTCAAGAAAGTACCTCGGCTTCGTGACAGCACTCACACAAAATGTGAGCGATATGCTTGTTTCCGACACCTGTCGTTCTATGATTTCTAACTCCGAAATCGTTATGATGCTCTCTCAGAGCGCAATTGACCGTTCCGCTCTGGAATCCATGCTGGGTCTGAGCCCCACGCAGTTGTCTTACATCTCCAATGCCAGCGCCGGTTGCGGGTTGATGAAGGCCGGAGCAGCAATGGTTCCGTTCAAAAACACCTTCCCGCAGAACACCGAGCTGTACCGCATTATGAACACCAATGTGTCCAAGATGAGCGCGGCTGATTTGGAGATGCTCAACGAGGCACGCGAATCCGTTTAAATATTTTACAACAACAAGAACCGTGATTCCAAAAATCATGCGTCTGCCGTAAGGTGGACGCATCTTTTTTATTATTGCTCATTGCTGCAAAGTAAGTAGAATATTAGCAAACCAAAAAATGTGCTTGCAGTAACTTGCGAACGGAGTAGCATTAAGAGTATAGAAATGAAATTAAAAACGATGATTCGAAAAAATGCTTCGTGAGAAAAAGTTGGTATAGTAACGGGGAAATACAAGCAAGGAGGATTGCTACCATGAAAGACAATCAAATCTTGGTCGGGGCAGTGGATGTCCAGACCGTTTTCGGCGAATCTTGGCAGGACCAGACCAAAGGCGAAGAACAGAGGAAAGGTTTTGCCCTCGCTCTTGGGTACGACAGCACAGGTCAGACATCGCTGCTTGTACGGCTGGAGCATTACTCCCCGCCTGATGGAGAGCTTATCGAAATCGGACTACATAGGTTAAACCTTGACGACAACGGCTACGCAGATATCAATGACTATTATGCGATGGCTGAGGCTATCGTAGATTGCAAAAATTACTTTGAGCTGAGCAGCGAAGCTCTTTCAAAGGAGTATGAGACTCTCAAAGATTACAGCTTCACGGAAGCTGGAGTACTTGCACGAATAGCAGAAATCCAAGACCTTGTAACGCTTTTTGGAGAAAACAATAATATTGGAATAACCGAGATGAGTGCTGCTTTGGAAGAGGCAGTTGACCGTGCAAAACGAGTAACGGAATACCTTGATGGTATCCTGCTTTTTGCGCGGGAGAATCACCTCGCATAACCAAACACTCATAACTCGGTTATGAGCCCACCAATCACAAAATTGGCGGGCTCTTTTTTTGTACTGCTATTGCTTTCTGCTGCAAAGTAAGTACATTGACATTGAAGCAGTATGAACAAGTGAGGAGGAAGCACTCATGAGTATCTATGAGAAAATCGACCGTCTGTTTATCGAAAGAGGAACATCTGTGTACAAAGAGGCAGAAAAACTCAATTTCGGTCCTGCTAATCTGGCAATACTGGCAGGGAACATGGAGTATGTAAAAGCCAATGCACAGGAGACCTACCAAAATGTTCTGTCATGCGCACACCAAGCGGATGCTCGCAGTCCCTTTATATTTGTGAGGGATGTTGTTGCGTCATGGGTGTACGAGGAGTATATCCGTGCGGTCCTGATTCGTTGCGGGATTGATGTTGAGCTGGCAGGAGCAGATAAGAACCGCACAATCCTTGCATCATCTAAGGTGAGTAATGGAGCGGACTTTATCTGGCATCTTTCTGATGGCTCTACTCGCTTTATCGAACTGGTCTGTGATTACAGCGGATTTTGGTCAGCAAAGTGTGTGATGCACCTGAGAGACAACAAGTATATCCACCTGACTGAGAGCGAGAGTATCCTGCTTGGTATTGACTGCAAGAATCACATGTTCTATTTAATCGACTTTGCTAAAGGTAAAATCCACGCGCAGTATCTGCCGCATCATCACGCCTATGGGGATAAACCGGCATACGCCATCGAACTCAATGAGGGTAGTAATGTAATGATGCGCCCGTGCAATGTAGGAGAATTAAAGCGAGAATTTTTGCGCATAGCGTGAATAACACTATAACAATAAACACACAAACAGATTGACATTGCGGCGGGTCGGTGGTATACTAATATTGTAAGCAGGGGAGAGTCTCCTGCGGAGCTTATTACCTTACATAAATAATTGTATTGCAATACAGTGAAACACAAATGGTAAAGCAAAAGCTTTGGCTGGAAGGGCAATTATGAAACTGAATTATGCACAGAAAGCGTTCCTGAAATTTGTAGCAATCTCGCAACTCTATGTTGCGCTTGCGGTGTTGGCTCTGGTGGCCTTCGGCGCGGTCATAAAGCTCCCGTGGGAGACGAGCTGGATGTTCGTGCTCGCCATGTTCTTGGTCAGCGAGGCAGCAGCCGTTTACTACATACTACATGGTGAAGCTGAATCACCAGTTTGACATCTGGTCATCTGACAAAGACCGCGATACCTCGCAAGAATAAGAAATGCCCGCAACTTGTTTTACGGAGGAAGATTTGCTTAGAAATGCGTTTATATGTATTGCTGTGATTTCGGTGCTATCGATGTTTGGAATAGTGTAAAAAATGGAGGTAGAAATGATGAATACAGGAACATTAGGAGCTGCGCTGCTCGTAGGATTTGCGGTACAAATGGTTTGCTCTGCTACCGCTGCCGCGACAAAAGAAAAAATTGCCATTGAACTCAATATATTTTTGGGAATCATGAATGTTTTACTTGCGTTTAGGTTTGTCGGATGTTTGTACGGACTCTATTGATTCTTGGGAGGGAAGAAGAATAATGGTTACGAAAATGAGAAAGCCGCTCGCCATCATCGCAGCGGTGGTGCTGACTCTGCTGCTGGCAGTCAGCACAGCGGTCCCCGCGCTTGCAGCAGAGACTGCAGATACTACGACTGACAGCAACCCGCAAATCGTGTACGAAGAGCCTGATTTGGGAGAAAGCGATGCCACTGATAACTACATCACGCTCCCCGATGCACCGGCTAGAGACGGTTATATTTTCCGAGGCTGGCGTGTTAATGGTGGCGGTGACCTCTATAGCGCTGGTGATGTTGTGGTCAATGATGGCAGCGAAGAAATCCACCTGCAACCGGTGTATGAAGTGGATACCGGCACAACGGTTGACAATAGAAGCGCAACTTCAAGCACAGAAGAGCCAGACCTGTTGAACGAGTACGAAGATGGCTCAGATATTGTCTTGCAGTACGGTCACGACAACATCCTGACTTTGCCGGATGCTAAGAGAAAAGAAGGCTACGACTTCAAAGGTTGGAGTGTAAATGGCGGAACGGACCTATACCAGTCAGGATTCACACTCCCCATCAAAGCTGGCGAAAAAGTAACTCTTAGACCAGTCTATGTTAGTACGAAGGAAGCTGATGATTTTTTCAATAAGTGCCTTATTGCGGCTGGCATATGCCTTGTAATGTACTTTGTGCTAGCTTCAATTGCAAGAGGCTCGGATTCGGAAGCACTTGCCGTTCTTGCGGGAATACTGTTCTTTGCGGCTTTTATTGCGCTTCCACTTGCAGGACTGGTTGGAGAAAGCCGCATTGAGCAGCAAGCTCTTGCTAATACTCTTCAGCATCTTCAATACATGACACCGTAAAATACTTGCCCGCACTATGCGGGCTGTCCCCAACAGCAAGCCTCCACGCGGCAGGGATGGACAACGACCAGAAGGTCGGCTAATTGCTGCTAATAAATGATTCTCGAACCTCATGAAAGGAGTAGATATATATGGTCGTATCCATCGACAATGGCAATAAACAGACCAAGACCGGGCGTGGCGCGGTCTTTACCTCCGGCGTGACCGTGAGCACGACTATGCCCGGCTTCGGCTCGGACATCCTCCACTGGAAGGATAAGTATTACATGCTTTCCAGCAAGCGCGGTGCGTATCTGCGGAACAAGACTACGAACGAGGACTGTTTCGTTCTGACCCTGTACGGCATTGCAAAGGACCTGATTGCAAGTGGAGTTCGTTCCGGGACGGGTCAGACAGTACCGATTACGCTTTTGGTCGGTCTGCCTCCGGCTCACTACGGGGCACAATTTAAGAGTTTCCGCAGTTATTTCTTAAATCGAGGCCCTATCGAATTTGCTCTGGACGGTCAAGAGTTCCGTATTCGTATTGACGACTGCAAGGTCTATGTGCAGGGGTTCGGCGCTCTGATGTCCGTTTATGGTCAGGTTCGCAACTTGTCTAACGCGGTGGTAGTGGATATGGGTGGCTTCACGCTCGATTACCTGCCAGTCAAGAGTGGTGCGCCGTGTGTTGCTGAGTGCGGAAGCCTTGATGACGGCGTGATTAAGCTCTACAACAAGGTCCTCGGTCGCTGCAACGGCGAACTGGACCTGCTGCCGAGCGAAGATGATGTTGATGCTGTCCTGCAGAATCGTCAGAGCGATTTGCCCGGTGAGGTTAAGCAGTTGATGCGGGTAGCGGCTGCTGAGTATGTTGATGACATCGTCTCCCGGCTTCGCGAACGCGATATTGACTTGCGCATTAGTCGCCCGATTTTTGTCGGCGGCGGCGCAATGTTGCTCAAAGACTACATCAACGGGAACAAGCGCATCGGCTCTGCGGCTATTGTGGTTGACGATATCACCGCAAACGCCAAGGGCTATCAGATTATGTATCGCCGTGAGAATCCGGCAATGTAAGGAGGTGTGGCTATGGGAGTGCATATCAGCTTCCGGCGCACCAACCCCATCCAGAAATACACGGACGACATCCTCAAGATAGCTCCCAAACGCAGAAAGGCGGACCTTGTAGCAAGAGCCGTCTATTCCTACTTGGGTGGCAAGCAGATGACTGAGGATGACCTCTATATCATGCTGACAGGGCACACAGCACCCGGCAGCGATGATGAAACTACTCCGGCAGCACCTGCCAAAGTTCATGCTCCAAAAAGAAAGAAGCCGGACACGCCGAAAAAAGAGGTTGCTGCGCCTACCTTATATAATAAGGAAGAGAGTGAGCCCTCTGCGGCTCCGCAGGTGATTGGGAAACCGGAAGCCACAGACAATTCTCTGCCGGACACCGATAGCGATGGCTATCAATTTACCGCAGAAGATGATGCAATGCTGCAAGGCGCAATGGCAGCATTTCAAAATACTTGAGAAAGGTGGGATTAGCAAATGAATGAAGCTCAGACCCAGAGCTTAGAAATCTCGGCAAGCCAGATTCAACTGCCGGAACAGTTGAGCACGGTATATACCTTTTCGGTCGGTAACTATAATTTCTGGTTTTACGGCTGGTTCGCGGTTGCTATTGCTGTGCTCGCCGTACTGCTCCTTGTCGGCATTGTGCTGATTATTAGGGCAGTAGTACATAAGCACGATGCAAGTGCCACAAAGGTTGAGCGGCGTAAAGCCAAGAAACAGAAGCAGGAAGAGGATAGGCGTAAAGCAACCGCCTCAAAGCGTGATGTGGTTGCGGAAACGCTCGCCGTTGCGCCTCCGGTTACGGCTTTTACCCCGGCTGAATACCCTGACGGCATCGACCCTCTCATGTGGTTGGCCGAGGAAGGCATCAGTGACTTGGAAAAAGAAAAGCGCATCGAGACCTATCATGTATGGTGTGCCGAGCAAAAAGAACTGCGAGACAAGCAGGTCAATGCTCGCCGCCAGTACTTTGCCCAGAACGACTTCGGATACAAGGGCAACGCAGAAAGCACCGTGGAGACCGGCGAAAAGCACACCGAAGAGCTGACTCCGGCTGAAATGAAGGAGTACGCGCGAATTCGCCGTGATAACGAAAAGCGCCTCGTCCGCGCAAGAAAGCTGAAAGCCAAGGAAGAGGCTGAGGCTAAGCGAGCGGCAAGGAAAAAGTAACCCGCATGGAAACAAGTTCTTGCAATATGTCCACCAAAATGAGGTGGACAGCTTCCCATGACAGCAGCCTCCACGGGGCGGGAAGCGGGCAACAGGACAGTCGTTCTGGCTGATAGCTGTTTTGATATACGGAGGAAGACGAGATGAAAGAATCGTATTATAGCAGAGTGGAGTTTGGAGCTCTTCTGGATGACACTTGGAGAAAACTGTGCAGAGGTGAGCACGAAGAGAGCCCAAAACTTGTTATACGGGACAGGGCTAATATTATGAAGCCGTGCAATTTTATACTTGGACCAGTTTTCAAGCATAAATATGAAATCAGCGATGGGTCAAACAAGGTGCAGTTTGAAATTGAGCTCCCGTATATCTCCTATCGAGACCGTGTGAGTGAAGAGTTCATCACCGAGACGATTGCAAAGCTCAAAGCCTTGGAGTCGGAAATTCGCCCTTCCAAAGCAAGTCCTAATACGGATGACTACAACTTCAAAATCATGGCCGCAGACCGTGTTGGAGTCTTTGCTAGCAAAATCGAGGAAAAGACGAAATACACACAGGCAGTTATGGAAGGTAAGGTGGTCTCTGCGTGATAAATGCCTACGGAAATTCCCGTAGGAGCCACTCGATACAGCAACCTCCCCGACGGTGAGTGGCGGGCAACGGAGTAAAGAGGGCTCCGGCTGATAGCTGTAATTGCCATCTTTGCAGATGGCGTGGGTGTGCAGACCCTAAGCGGAAACCCATGCTAATTTTGAACGAGAAGATGGTGAATAAAATGAGAGAGAAAAATAATAAGAGGGCAATGACAAAAGAAAGAAATCAGCAGATGCTGGAAGACTACATTGCAGGAATGTCAGTCAAAGCAATTTCCGAAAAGTATAAGCTGTGCGTGAATCGCTGCTACAATATTCTCCGACAGCAGGGATATGACGGCTACCGCCATAATGCAGAAATGGTCAAGGACGGATTCTGCACAAGAAATCAGCAAATTATCAATGATTATAAGAACGGTGTATCTGCGATTGAACTTGCAAAAAAGCATGGCATTACGCGCTCCAGAATCTATATGATTCTTGGCGCAGCAGAGAACTATGAGAGCCACCGTGAAGCGGGTTTCGTCAATAAACACCAGAAAGAAATCAACGAGCGCAATGCTCAGATTGTCAAAGAGGTGTTGGAGAATCCCATGACAACCATCACATCGATTGCGAATAAGTATAATATCTCTCCCGGTCATGCGTATGAAATCCTGCATCGAGAGGGAATCTACCGCAGTCGTATGCCGCAAGGGGAGGGAAGTTTCTGATGGATTATTATGAGCAGATTTACCCGGCAGCAGAGCAGTGCTGCCAGAGCAAAAAAAGCCTTTCTGAGATGTTAGACCTGATGGCAAAGCATCCTTCCCTTACTCCGGATAATGTTCTTCTCTTACAACAGCAAATGCCGGAAGCTACGGCAGTAGGCGGATATAATGCTTGGTTGAATGGCTTTGACCGCAAGGTTAAGCCTGATGCAACTCCCATTGTGCTCCTGAAACCCACGGTCTGCAAGGTGCATGACTACAAGGTAGAAGAGGATGACAATGGTGTAATAGCAGATGAGAACGGGGAAGTGAAGAGCAAGGAGTACACCACAGAAGGTGTAGAGTATCTGCCGGTTCACCTTTACGACATCAGCCAGACCGTTCCCGGTGAAAAGACTCCTGACATCGATAGCCCCTATATACTGACTCCGGTAGACATCATTGCCGGATGCCGAGACGCTCTGAAATGTGATGTGGAGTACACCGAAGACAAAACAAGCCGCCTAGTGCAATATGATGTGGTTTCTAAGAAACTTGTCATCGCAACGAAGGAAGAAAAGGTTATTGCCAAAGAATGCGTGAATCTGCTCTGCCTCAAAGCAGCAGAAGCGCGTACCGGGCGCAATGACAAACTCTATCTCCGACTCGTGGCTGAATGCGCAGCAGAAGTTGTGTGCAGAGTCAATCAGATAAAGACCGGTGATGAAATCAAGTGTTTGGAGCTCTGGAACAAGGACAAGAACCCGGAGCAGTGCCTTGAAATGCTGAATCAGGTATCGCTTGCGAGCAGGAATGTTCTGAGTCAGCTTCGGCAAGCGACAAACCACCCGGTACTGCTGGACTTTGATGAGACCTGTCTCTTGAATCAGGTGCTCGACCAGCCGAACGCAACCATCGTCCGGCATAGATTGAGCCGACTGGCAAAACACACCAGTGTTCCGATTTTTGTGGAAGCAATCAGGAGCCTTCAATCTAAGCTGATGTGTTTTGAAGCAACCTCGCAGGTGGGCAAGGTCTATAAGGACAGGCTCGACCACAAAATTATGACGCAGCCGGTATATCGCATCTAAATCAATACAGATAACGATATAACAATGATAGCTTGACAATCTGACGCAATGAGTGGTACAATATAATTAAAGAAAAAGGCCGACATACCGTCAAGTGGTTGTCGGCAAATCTAATGCCTGATGTAAATAACGATGCGTCAATGTAAACGCAATAAAATATAGGAGGATGATTCAAAAATGCGAATTCGCAAGAAATTCAGCGCAATGGCGCTGACGCTGCTGCTGGCAGTCAGCTCCGTCTGTGCAATTCCTGTCTACGCGCAGGATTACAACTGCAACGGTGCAACGCTGACAGCAAGCTGGGATGCAAAGTCCAAGAAGCTGTCGCTGAATGAGTCAGGCGTTCTCTTCGAGGAAGAGAACATCGTTCCCGGTGACCGCATCAACTCGCAGGTCGTGGTCAAGAACGACACGGGCACTGATGTGACGGTTGCCCTGATTCGCGTAGAGAACGCAAACAACACGGAGCCTGACCTGTACAAGTACATGACAACTTCCATCACGCAGGGGCATCAGACGCTCTACGCTGGAAACATGGTCAACGGTACTACGGGTCCCGTCACAAAGGAAATCTCCCTCGCAAAAGGGGAGACCAAGACTGTCTATATCACCGTTGAGATGCCGAACACGGTTGGTAACGAGGCGCAGGGCGGTACGATGGAGACAAACTGGGTCTGGCAGGTTCATATGCAAAACGAACCCGTCACCGATACCGGCAATAACAGCAACAATAAGCAGTCGGAACAGACGAAGCCGCCGCAGGTCGCTGTCGTGACAACTCCAAGCAGCGCAAATAAGAGCATCCAGTCCGGTGTGGACGATGTGTTCCATACAAAAGCTCTTGTTTATACTGCTGCCGGTATGACTGTCGCAATTGAGATTGTGGGCATGCTGCTAGTGCGTAGGGCACATGATGACGATGAATCCGAAGATAAGTGATTTTCTTGGAGGTAAATACAATGCTTGATACTGTGTTTCTCAATAAGCTGCGCCGCGTTTTTGCGATGGTTGTAACGCTGGCTGTTCTGGTCGTTGCGTTCTTCGTTCCGGGCCTGCTGGCAAAGGCTCTTGTGGCCGCAGTCATCGGTGCGTTTTTTGGCCTGACTCACGCAGTTATGATTCGTCTCATGATGGAGCTGACGGCAATTAAATCCGTACTCGCCGAGAAGGTCATGGAGTAATCCCCTGTAAGACCGCCGATAGGCGTTCTGGTATATATATTTCTATTGACTGGATAATCCCAGTCAGAAAGGTAGGCAAATCCAATGGTTAATGCAAATTCTAATGGCAAGAAGAAGGTTGTTGGCATGGTAGCTGCTGTTTGCGCAGCTACCATGGCCGTTGCGGGTTCTCTGGCTCTGTTCACCGACACCGCAAGCATCAAGGGTGCTACCACTGCCGGTAAGCTGGCAATCGGTATCACGGCTGACAAGATGACTGAGGCTGGCGATTTTTCTGAGCAGCTGCTGAACACCGCTTTTGATGCTGCCAACCCCATCGACAACTTCAATCCCGGTGACGACCGGACCGTCGCGTATACCATCAACAATGAGCAGTCGAAGGCTACCTATGTGAATGACACAATCACGCTGAAGGTGACTCCTGATACGGCATATACCGCTGCTGGTCAGGCAATCACCCCCGAGAATTGCGCCATCACCTTCGCTACCGCCGATGGTGTTCTGACCGAGAAGTCTCGTTCTATGGACAATGGCGTTATCACCATCGTCTACGAAGGTAAGGAGACTGTGCTGTCCGGCACTGGCACAAATGCTGAGGTGGTCAAGGAAGGCGTTGGCAACACCGCCAATCCTACGACCGCTGCCCGTTCCTATGAACTGGATTTTGATGTCAACGCCGATAATGCTTGGCAGGGCGCAAAAGTCGAAATCTCCAGCAAGGTTGATGCTGTCCAGTATGCAAACAACCACGGTGGACTGGCCGACAAGACCATCACCGCTGAGTCTGTTAAGACCGATGCTGCTGGCAAGGTCAACGGCTAATCGACCCGGCTATCCTAAATCAATGCGCTCATAGTTGAGCACCTTTCACCGGAGCGCACCAAAACGCTCTGGGGATTTTTATTTGCGTCTGAGACTGTGGTCGGTCGTGTCTGCAATGGTGGATGCAAAAAAGCAGTTGGTTCGATTCCAACCGGACGCTCGAAAGATAGGAGGAAGCTTTGTGGGTAAGAAAAAAACTATATATGTAATCATCATGTTGTTCCTTGGTGCGGGCATCCTCTTCTGCGGTGGCGCAATCAAGATGGGTCAGATGATGGACGAAGAAAACGAGCAGCTCTATTCCGGTTACGCAGAGCCCACCACCGAAAGCAACGCCGAGGACGATGCAGAAGCGGAGTATGTGCCGGTCCATGTTGATTGGAATTCGCTGAGGAAGAAAAACAGCGAAGTAGTCGGCTGGATTTGGGTGGATGCCGATAAGGAGGCTGATGTCATTTCTTACCCAGTAATGTACAAGGCAGGGGACAGAGGGTATTACCTCCGACACAACATTGGTAAACAGCATAGTAAGTACGGTACGCCGTATATTCCGGGCGATTATGACCTCGATAGTAAGGTAATCTCAATCCACGGTCATAACTTCGGTGCTGATGCTGAGACGATGTTCTCACCATTGGTCAAGTATGAAGAAAAAGACTATGCTACGCGACATCCTACTGTCTGGTACGCCAAGGTGGGTGAGAATGTCCAACCATACAAGATTTTTTCTGTCATAGAATACGACTGCACAGCACTTGATGCAGGGCAGGATTGTTGGAATTACCTGCAAACTGACTTCGGTTCAGACGAAGAGTACGCCGAGTGGGTGGCAGAGGCAAAAGAAAAGAGCCTATTTGACATCGGTGAAATGCCGAGTAGTGATGCTGAGGTGGTTATCCTATCCACTTGCGAGACTGCAAAGACTACGAGTATTCGCTGCGTGGTCTTTGCTTATAGGGAGGTGATTGACGATGGAAGCTGATATGGCTACAGTATTCGAGAAGCTGAAAGCACGGCGCAGCGAAGAAAAGAAATACTCGCTGCCTGAAACCATTGGCGGCGTGAAGGTCTGGTCCGAACAGGAACGCAAGGAGTTCTTCCGCCGAAAACACGCGGATGTGATTCCACTCCTTGACGAGTGGAACGAAATGGACTGCGGCGCTATCGGTAAGATTGGCCCAGTAATCACGCTTGCTCGAAATGCAGAGAGAAATGCTGCCGGAAAGGTCACGATTGAATCATTTGCGCGTTTCTACGAAGAATCAGCAAAGGAACGCGAAAAAGAACTCATTATTCTAAGAGACGGAACTGAAGCCGAGAGGAGAACCCTTGTGGAGAAGTATCCTTCGGTCGAACCTGTAAACCTTGAAACAACGATTTGGAAATCTCACGGGCATTCTTATGAAGAGATTGCCAGACAAGCCAAATACATGCACGATGTCATCAACTTTGGCATGGGTACATTTTGTAAGCCTAATCAGTACGACCTCGAAACGATAACCAATTTGTTTGTTTCGCGTGTCTACGATGCAGCTATTATTGGTTACGAGCGGGAAGAAAAAGCTGAACAGTGGCTCAAAACCGTTCTGGGACCCAAGGGCTTTACCGTGCAGCAGACAGACTACCAGACCGATGTTAATGATGGCATTGACATCGAGCTATATTATAAAGGCAGGCTCTGTGGTGCAGTTCAGGTCAAAGGGTTCAACTACACTAATGGAGAAGTAAAAGGTGAGGTCAGCTCTCATGTACGGCTCGCCAAGCAGCATGAATGCTATAAGCGGCGTACCGGAGCTGAAATCATGTTTTGCTATATTGAGAAGTATCGAGGATTGATGCAGGTGCGAAACGCAAACGAAATCGTCCGCATCTGCAATAAAATCAAAGAACGCATTGATGCTCAGGAGCGTAGTTATGCGCCTCGACCGCATCGAGAAGAGACCGTAAAACGGTCTGCTGCAGAAATTGAACGATAAATTTTGGAGGTACTATTATGAACGAAATCAATGAGATGGGCCCGACCAAAAAGGACCTGATTGTCGCGAGCTCTGGTAGAGATGATGTCAACGACATCCCCTGCGCGAGTTGTATCCTGTTCTGCGATGTTCTCCATGCAGACGGCACAGAAGCCGAATCCGTAACTGAAAAGCTGATGGTGACTCCGGAAGTCAACATTTGGAGACATGCCATCTTCACAACGGTTGAGCTGAAGTTTGACTCCAAGTACAACAGCGAGTTGAACGATGCTTTCAACGCGCTGGAAGAGTTCAAGAAGGCGCAGAACAGCATGGCGGACGATGAGCAGAAGATTCCCATTGTACGGCTGTGCGTCATCCCGAATGAGTTTGGTGGTCGCTACTACCTGATGGCATCTAACCCCGCGCTCTGGACGCTTTCTCCTGCCGGTATTGACGGTGAGCCGCGTGTGCTGTCCTTCGTGATTCGTGACGAAGACCTCATCGCTTGTGATGGTGGTGAGGACAAAACTGAAGATGATAAGGAAGACATCGTGGTTCCTATTGCGCCGCACAGCACAAATAAGTAAAACGATTTCAAGAGCATCGTCATAGGGCGGTGCTTTTTCTTTCACAAATAACGCTATGTCAATAACGAACAAATGAGCTTGACATTGAACTACAAAGGTGCTATACTGATAGTAGTATATGAAGCGGTTGTGAGCCGCATATACTTTTGCCACATATAAATAACTATATTGCAATACAACGACACACAAACAGGAGGAAGCCATGAAGAAGATGATTATGCTGGCGGCAGTGATTACCGTTGGGTTCAGCATAACGGCGGGGCTCTCATACGCGGCCCATGCAGAAGCAAAACAGGCAGCAGCATTGGCTTATTACAACAATGCAGTTTACAAAGAAGCTGTTGCAGGTGAAGAGTACGCGATTCAGATTGCCGACAACTCCGATGCGGCTGATGCAGAGGCTGTTATTGCTCGCTCTAACTTGGCGGATGCTGCAGTCGAGACTGTGATGCTCGATGAAGAGAGCGAAGCAGCGGTCAAAGTCAAAGAGATGGCTTCGGTTTGCGATGACGATATTGAAGCGGCAGTGGCCAAGTACAAGAAAGAACATACGCCAGCTGCAACTTCGACAGTAAGTTCCGCAGCACCATCTATCGAGTCCATCACAGCAGAATGTGCGGCTCGTCCCGGCATGTACGGACGGCTACGCATTCCCACGGTTGGCGTGAATGTTGCGGTCATCAGCGGTGACTCTGCCGAAATCGTGGATGCAGAAGACTCTGCGGATTTCTACCCCAATTATTGTGGGATGACGATTGGAGACCATGCCAATCAGGGGTTCATCGGAATTTCGAGATGTGTCCCCGGCTCAACGCTCGCTTACATCGATACGCCCTCCGGCACACAGACCTTTATCTGTACCGGCGTGCAGAGAGGCATCAATGACGGCTGGTACTTTTGGAATCCTGATGGAACGCAATTCGCCTATGACGGTCTCTTTATGTACACATGTGCTGGGGCAGACTGGCATCAGGTATGGCTTGTAACATGGGCTCCCGCATAAATCAAACGCCTGTCCACCGGACAGGTTGTCGCCAACGAACAGCAGCCTCCACGCGGCTGGCGATGGGCAACGGGGTGAGAACTCCGGCTGATAGCTGTTCAACCGATAGATAATAATTAACCCAACACGATTCACAGTTCACAGCAAAGTGCAAACCCTCAATAGACCTTGACACCTAAAGTGACGGATTCAAGAGGGTTGAATTGCAAGCCGAAAACAAATAACGACATAACAACAACGAAACGACAAAGGAGAACAATGCCATGAACCGTATCCAATTCCAGAACAAGTTTTCAGAGATTTGCAAGAATGACCCAAACTACATCAATGACTACAGCGTTTTGTTTACTACAGAGGGCGGAAAGCCACACCTCACTATCAAACAAGGAGACATTCAGCTTGATTATGGGATGGAGATGCCGGTAATTGCTCCTGACGCTGAGATTGATGCCGACTATCTTTCCCGATTCCACGAGAGTCTCGCAGCCTTCGGCGGGAGCTTGCAGGGGCTCGACCTTGAAGCTATCGTCAAGAATTGCGGTGGAGTACGCCGCTCCCGTAAGCAATTGGATGCAGATATCCAGAAGGCTTTCGTGTTCCGCATCGAAGCCTCCTTCACCATCGCATACCTGATGCAGAACATCGAAATTATGATGAACGAACTGAATTAGTAGACAGTTTCCAAGAAGTCGTAATCAATCAATAAACCCGCTTTCATAGCGGGAGTCGTCCGGAACAGCAGCCTCCACGGTGGCGGACGATGGGCAACAGCCGGGACAATCCCGGCTGGCTGATAGCTGTTAGCGTAAGTAAGAAGGGAGAGAGCAGCATGAAACTGTTGTGTTGTGCTGATTTACATAATTCTTTCGATTTGACGCACTTCGAAACCCAGACATACGACAAGGAGCCTGACATTATCGTGACCCTTGGCGACATCTCGGTGCAGGACTTGCGTATTATAAAACGCACTGCCGACAACCTTGGCATTCCGGCTATCGGTGTATGCGGCAACCATGATGAGCCGTTCGTTCTCCAATCTGTGGACATCGATGACCTGCATGGCAAAGTCAAAACCATCGATGGCGTGAGCTTTGTGGGCATCGGCGGTTCGCTCCGGTACAAGCGCAGCAACTACATGTTCCTCACCCAGCAGCAGAGCATTGATATTGCAAAGAAGCTGCCGAAAGCCGATGTGCTTATCACACACGATAAAGCCTACACCGGTTGGTTCGTGGACACCAAGGCGCAGTTTGCTAAGGACCCTCACGCCGGTCTGGTGGGAATTACAAAGTACATCCGCAAAAATAAACCCAAGTATCATCTCTACGGCCACCTGCATCAGAGGATGACCGAGGAAAAGTACGGAACGACCAGTATGTGCATTTATGGTATCCAACTGGTTGATATCGGAGGGAAAGACGATGAAGAAGTATAACGAAATCAAAAGTACCTACATGGAAAAGGCAAAGCAGCAGCTCACGAAAGCAAAAAAAGTAGAGGTAATCTCAGCGATTGCCTTTGTCGTTTTTGGAGCAATAAGCGCTGTTCTGGTGTATTTAGGAATTCACAGCCTTGTAAGACTTTTCGGCGTGATTGCTTTGGCTGTTTTTAGTGCGATTGCTTTCTGCGTGTACTGGCAAGAAGATACAGACATTTCTGCCGCGCCGTACAAAAATGCGCTGAATGTACTTTCCCTGTACTGCAATGAGATTGAGGACAATGGATTTGATGCTTCCTCATATCGAGAAATAGTTATCGCCAGTCGAAAGAAAGTACAGGACTTAATTCACAATCCCGATAATCGTGACCTTGATTACTTGGAACGCAAAATTGAGTTCTTAGAGCAAATAATGCAAGAAAACTTCGATAACTACGAAGAAAAGCCAGAGAATACAGAAATGCTAATGAAGTCGTACAAAGTCAATTTGAATGAGGGCTACAGGTTCGGTCCGGACTATGACTGGGAGAAAATCGAGCTGGCCTGTCCTGTGAAGAAAGCTGAGGTGCAAACCAATGAGTAAAATCAAGCTGGTGGACAAGCGGTCCAAGGCCGAGAAGAATGCGGATGCAGCACGGAGCCGTAACGGTTCGTGGTCTGCTTTTCGACCTGCCGTGATGCGCAGCAAAACAAAATATGCCCGCAAGGGGCGTAGGGTAGAAGCGAGCTGGTAACGACCATGATACCTCTGTGTATACTCTCTGCACTATCAGCCGCGCTAGACATCCTAAAGGTTGATTTGGCAGTGGCACAACACAAAACAATGATAACTCAAAAACAGACTGAACTGATTGCAAATGCCATCATTGTTTTGGTAGCAACTGCAATATCGACAAACAGTGGTCAAATGACCGTATGGGGCTATGTTTTGATGGCAGCAACGACACTCGTTGCCACTGTCAATGTTGGTATAGTGATAGTGGCGGTAAACGCTGCACGGAGGAAAAAATCATGAAGTCATCTTATATTGAGACCACCACCTATGGTCAGGCGGCACTGGAGAAGCAGTTGACCCGCGACTCGAAACTGATGGTTCGACGCAAGGCACTTGTGCTGTCCCGTCTGCATGTTGGAGACGAAACCACCTACCTTGAAGGTTTTCAGACGAGCGCAGGAATTACTCGCCGCAGCGGTGAGGTGGTTTACATCCATCCGAATGGACGATATATTGGAATCCGTCTGTACAATCAGAAAACCGGTGAGCCGGAGCCTTGCATGACATGTGTGTTCCCGTTTGAAATTGAGCTGAAAGCACCGGTTGTGACAGTTGAGAAACCGCATGGCGCTGCCGCATAACGCGCTTTGACAGAATAAACGAATAGAATTATTGCTGACAGTCTGAGTAATCGGAGTGCCAGCATTTTTGTTGGTTCCAATATATATAATACTATAACAATACATTGACATACAAAGAGAAATGAGGTATACTATAATTATGAATAAACGGTAGGCGGCTCTTATTTTTTACAGAATATAGATAACGACAATGCAATGCGAGCATGATGACATGACACGACTTACCCTTAAAGTAAAGCACACGGTTGACCCGCTTGCGTTCTTTCAAGAGGGTCTAACGGATGACGAAGAGGATGTGCTGCTGACGAAAGCTGACTATGAGGACGCGATGGCAGCGGCTGAAATCCTCTCGATACTTCGGCACTCGAAGGCAGTTGAGTTTCAGTTGGACGATAGAGGCAACAAGATAATAGTTTCGCCATCGTTGCGGCATGAGGGTTTGCAGCTTACATACTTTGACAAGCTCGGACCGGTCAGTCATTCCAGCAAGCATGACCCGCTGGAAGTTGCCAAAGAGCTTGCCAACGAGTTCTTGCCCAGAGCTCCTATCAGGATTACGGCATTAGACTACGAAAGGAGTGAGCCGATGCAATTTATCAATTCCTACTATGTCAGTCCCAACGGCGGAAAAATCGACGATGGACTGAACGCTGTCGGTGATTTGTATTCCTTGAAGTGTGCCGAGGCGGCTCTTGTGAGTGCCGGAATCGTTCATGTATTTGGGGACCCTACGGAGCGGACCATCGTGGTCAGCGACAATAAGTTTCTCACGCAGGGACAGATTTCAACGCTGCAAGATACAATACTGGAAAGCTTAAGAGCTGGTGCTGATGTCACCATTAAAACACTGGATGACAGGAGCACTACGCTGATTGAAGAGAACACTTGGAAGATTGCCCAGATAACGGGCTATCTCGTCAACAACGGTGAATTTGCCCAAGGCGATTACACCGGCGAGCGGGCACGAACAGAACGGCGGGAACTGGAAGAAGCCCTTCGCAGTTCTGACCGCGTAGCATATGAGAGGTAAATATGATGGAAGATATGGAACTTGATATGGCGCTTTCGGATGAGCAAGCAGAGTATTTTAAGGATACGGACATCATTGACGACAACCATAATCCGAAGCTTTGCTATCACGGTACAAAAGGTGAACTCCACAATGAAATAGATGAGGCAAGGTTTGGTAGTCAAGCTGGTTCCGGCTTCGGTCCTTTCATTTACTGTTCGGACCGTGAAGATATTGCGCGGGATTATGCTGGTGGCACGGATAATCAGGTCATGGCGGTATATTTAGATATCCGTAAACCGCTGAACCTCTATGATTGCAATACGATTTCATTTGAACAATATGCGGCTATTCTTAAAAAGGTGGACCCTTCAGCGCTTCTTGGAAAAGCGCTGAAGAAAGATATCTGTTACAAGGAAAAGAATCGTTCGTATCCGTCCAAAGAGGGCTGTGGAATTCCTCCAAGGGTCGAAATTGATTACAAACCGCCAAAAGTGAAACTACTGGAACATCTTCCTGTAATTGGAAATTCCAAGGCAGAGGAGAGAGCGGTCTACGATATATTGTACGAAAAGAGAGACCTCGTGCGAGATGTCTTGATGCTTCAAGCACTGTACGAAGCGATGAAAGAAGTAAAACCAGATTTGTCGCCGCTTGATTGGAACCATGCAGTCACGGATGTGACCGGATATGATGGCTTCATTAGAGGTGATACCTCAGAAGTTGGAGCGTTCTTTCCGGAACAAATCAAGGCGGTGAATAATCGGAACCCTCAGCGAGATAATGGGATTTTTGACGATGCACCGATTAAGTCTCTGGCTGACCTGAAAAGGGAACAAGCAGAACGAATCGCAGAACGGCAGCGTGACCGAGAAAACGAGCCGGAGCGTGAAATCTACCGCGAACGGAAGCCCGCTCGCCCGTATAACGAGTACGAGCGTTAAATATAGATGCCCGCCGCACGGCGGGTTGTCCCCTCGCAAGCACAACCTCCACGGGGTAGGGGATGGGCAATGCCGGGTTCGTCCGGTAGCTGATGGCGCTTAGCTGAAAGCAGGTGACTATTATGGATGAATGCAAAGTGAAATTTGAGGACTGTGAGTATGACGCAGAGACCGATACCATGACCACAACCGGTAAGGCCAGCTTCAACGGCAAGGAGTACGATGTCTCGTTTATCGAACACGATGGTCGTGCTCCAGTCATCAATCTCAGCAGTGACAATGTTGAGATGGGGTACGCCAATGGCTCAACCATTGACGGATACGGACTGAACACCGAAGAGGGAAAAGCTCTGTACAATGCGGCAGATACCATCTACCGCACCATGTTCGAAAAAGCTGATGAGTTCCAGCGTGAGGACCCCGATGCTATTTGTGCTCGAATCAGCTACGAGAGCAAGGGCATCGAAAAATCCGATATTGAAGTCGTAAGCATCGACCGCAACAAAGGTGATATTGGCGAAATCGTTGGATTTGTCCGCATCAACGATGACACGCTGCGCTTCCTTGCGGACCGTGACGGAAACATCATGAGTCTGATGCCGAAAGGTACTCCGATGCAGGATGTGAACACTGTTCCCATCGCAGACGAGGTAAAGTGCATCATCTGCGATGCGATTCACGATGGCATTTTGGAATATAACCGTGAGGCTGAAATTGTCAGCAATGCGATTGCCAAAGAAGCCGAAGAGCGCGGCTGGGTGGTAAGAAAATTTGAGAACGGCGAGATGCTGCTCACCAACTCTACATATGGCGGCGGTCTGCTTATCAACGCTCGCGAAGATACACTCGCACAAGACATCAAAGACTATGCTGATAACTTTGACATCGACCAGACTATGGATATGTGGCGCAGCGCCAGAAATAAGGGTGTGCAGGGTATTCCTGACACTAATAAGAACCTTGAGCATGAAGCAAAAGAAGCTCGTGACATGTGCATCGAGCTTTCCGATGCAGCAGCAGAGGTCGAAACCTCTATTGATGACCGTGAAATCGAGTCCCAGCGTCAGACAGATGACTACGAACGCTGATTTAAATGCCCGCTTCGGCGGGTTGCCCTCATACAAAGAGCCTCCACGATGGCGAGGGTGGGCAACAGAGATTTTCTCCGGCTAATGCTTTGAGGTAAACAGGTATGCGCGTGGAGTATTTTTACAGTAAAAAGAGAAAATTGGATTTTCTGAAAATCCACAATAACCAGCAGACCATCTATATTGATGGTTATGGTGTAGCGATGCTTAGCAGCTCCAAGTACGCAGACCCAGTTATCGAATATATTCGCGTCCTTGCTTCGGCGATTATGCTGTCGGCACGGCGTTCTATTTGGGGCAATGCCCTTGACTTCAACTATGATGGGAGGAAGGCGCAATGAGTGATTCTTTACGCAGCAAGGCAATATCCGATGCCATTGATGCAGGAGAGCGGTATGGGTTGAATCAAACGGACGCGGCGGCGCTCTTGGCTCGTGTTGATAACGAGTTTTATCTGCGTGGCGAAGAAAACGGTGGACTTGTTATTGATGGCTACAACTATTATGACTGTGCGATAGAAGATGCTAATCAGACAGAGGCATTGTTTGAGGCAGTAGCTCAGGGAAAGTCTAAGCAAGAATGTTTGGATGCTTTGAGCCAAGAAGCAGACTGGACGGTTGAGTCTTTTATCTCCGGGCGAATGCACACAATCGTCAATAATTGGATGCAAGACAAGGGCTATGACCTGACCAAAGAGGAAAACTGGGAACTGCAAGACAAGGCATTTGAGTTCTTAAACGATAGCATCGCAATTGATTTTGACCGCTCCTACGAACAACAGATGATGCGAGTCAACGCAATCGTCTCTACTGCCGGTGAAATCACAGTCGGCAGCGAGGACAATTCAAACAAGCGTCAGGTACAGTCCTTTATTAAAACATTAGTTGAAGACCAAGGCCATACGATGGCAGAGCTGAACAAGGCATTTGATGAATACTCGGATGCAGTGTTGCTTCCAGCATTTTCCGATGGAGATAAACTATACAAGGAGCAGGTTGAAAAATACGGAAAATTTATCGCCAGTCTTGCCTCTGAAATTGCAAACTCTAATCAATTTAATATTGACGAATTTGTCTTTTTGACAAAAATGTCTGTCGAGGATTATGCCCGGTTTGGTGATGAGGATGCTACGATTACATTCCCGGCTGGCACTATGTGCGGTATGTATAACCGCTATGATGGCAGTGGAAGCGTGCTGGAAGTTGAGCTCGAAAAAGAAATCACCATCCCGCGATTTAACATCCCAGAACTTCAGATTGAGTCACGCAAGGAGACTTTTGGCTATCACTATAATGTCGATGAAGTCTATGGCCTGACAGCACAGTGCTGGGAGAAAGGTAAAGCGGAGGTACATGACTTGGACGAGTTGGACAAGCTGATGCACCAAGAGAAAGATGCCATCGATGTCCAAATCATGGAACACTCTGATGGCTATTACAGCGGCACGGTCGAAGTGGACGGCGAGCGCTGCGCTTTCTATTGTAAGGATGATACCTTCGAAGATGAGTGCGGTGAGCTTGAGCTGGCTGCATACAGTGAGCCCGGATATCTGACAGGTGCTTCTTTTGAAACGCCGCTGCCGGAGCTGATTTCGGCGCAATACGCTGCTATTGCCGAAAAAGTAAATGGGACTATCGACAGGTACGAGCATGACGCAGCAATTGCGGACGCTACATATTATGATGATTACCCGATAAAGTGGGACTCAGAGGTGGAACGTTGAGTGAATAAATGAGCGATAGAGTAAGGCTAAATGCTTCGCTCAATCGCTCTTTTTTGTATAGTGAGGTGAGGAAAAAATGGCCGAGAAAAAGATTCAAGATATGGGCGAGAAGATTGGTGGAGCCCGTAAGGATGTCTGGTCGGCACGAGGTTTGCTCGTCACGGACCTCACTGCCATGAACGATAGTGAGCGAAATAAGTATGCTAAGAAACAGTATGTTTGGCCGACACCGAATTGGAAAAGGATGTATGCGGGCGGGGAGGAACAGGTGATTCTCTACTGGCAGAACGAAATGCGCAAAGCATTCCCGCCAGCACCTCGCATCCTTATTACGCAGCAGAACGATGCTGAAGCAGCGCGACAAGCGCAGGAAAATTATGTGGCTTTCTGCGCTGGGTACCGTAAAGCCGTTATGAGTTGCACCTGCAAGGAAGAAATTCAAAACTTCCTCAATGACTTTATTGTCAAGAATGAGTATGCGGTGGGCGTTCCTGATTACAGCGGCCGGATTCGTACCTATCGGCCTACAGACAAGGCGGCACACTGCTTGAACGATAAGATGCTCAACCTTGCTTGCCTTAGCGACTATAACTATGAGCGTCTGACCAATGAAGCAGCGAGCAAGTTCTTTGCAATCGATGAGGATGAAAAGACTTATCTGTATGTAAAGAACAATCTGAAAGCAGTTAAGCTAGATGGAGAGTTTGCATCGGTAGAGAAAGACTCCAATAGTGATTGTGCGAGAATCGCGCTGCGCAGCGGACATTCCGTGATGTTCTGCTATGACCGGGAAAGCCGTGTGTCTGACTATCAAGACGGCAGTTACATGATTCTGAACCTTGCCGACCACACGGTAGCCGCAAAGAATCTCCCTTCGTTGGAGGCTTGTACAGAAATCATCGAATCCTCCGCCAGAGCACTGCAAGCAAAGGAAGACCAGTTCCGGAAGGAAAATAAAGAGGCAAACAGCAATGAGAGAAAGCGTAAGAAGGCGTTTTCACTGCAACGCCTCGAATCAATGGGACGCGTAGGACCCGATTATCTTGCCGGGAACCATGCAGGAGAAAAAGATTTCTTGCAGGAGTTGGGATTCCGAGCTGTGGAGTTCGGAAACTGGGTCGGTGATGCTGAGCGGCAGCAGCATCTGGACATGACCTATAATTCTATGCGTGACCTTGCTAATGTGCTAGGCATTGATAAGAAAGATGTATCTCTTGATGGGCGGCTTGCTCTAGCATTCGGTTCTCGCGGACAGGGCGGCCTATCGGCTGGTGCGGCGCATTATGAACCGTTCCGAGAAGTCGTAAACCTGACTAAGTTGCACGGCGCTGGATGCTTGGCACACGAACTGGGACATGCCTTGGACGATAGTCTCGGAAAATTGGTCAATGCGCCGCGTGATAAGTTCTTGTCCGATGTGGTTTCAGGGCATCCAAATAAAGAAACGCTCGATAAGCTTCCTCCTGCGTTTGCGGACATCATGAAGATGATGAAATATAAGACGGTAAGTCTCACGCAGGATGAGGCCGAGAAAATCAAGCAGAGCAAGCTTGAATTCTCCGAGAAAGTAATCAGGCGCTGGGCTGACAGCCTACAAATCGGCAAAGACTGCGAGACAAAAGACCTCAAATGGGAGCGGCTTGTCAACAACCTGCTAGAATATGCAAATGATGTGACAGGTCTCGAATATATCTCTCTTCATCGGGGCAGCGGCGAATCGGTATACATGCCGCTGGAAGAACTCTCTAAGTATAGAAAAAGTCTTTGCGGGTACGGTATCCTAAAAGCAGACAAACAAGAGGTAGTCCGGCATCTCAGGAATTATCAGACTATAAAGGAAACTCCTATTGAGGAGTTTATGCGCGGTAAGACTGAACCCTCTGAATACTATAAGGGAAGTAAAGCGTTTGACCAGATTTACTCTCGCTGCGGAGCCGGTTACTGGAGTTCTGAAAAAGAAATGTTTGCGCGGGCGTGGGACTGCTACATTGAAGACAAGCTCAAAGCGGCAGGGCTGCGCAGCGACTACCTGACCTCTCATGCTTCAGCGTACAAATATCCCGGACCGGCCGGTACAATGGTATATGCAATTCCGGTAGGAGAGGAGCGCAAGGCTCTCGATGACAAATTTGACGAACTGCTGCAACAAGCAAAGGAGCGAGGCATCTTCCACGAGGCGGAAGCGACTCGGGAGAATGAGCGGCAGGTTGAGGAAGTGGTTCCGACTGAACAGCCGAAACAACCCGAACCAGTACCGGCTGAGGAAAAGCGGCAAGACGCTCTGGAAACTGAACGGCAGAAGAGCGACATCCCGGAAACGGTCGTCAACCGCTTTGCTGCTTCGGCGGCGGTCTATGCAGTGGCTCCCCGCGTGATGGATTCAGAACAGAAAAATCAGTGGCGGGCAGCAGTGCGAAATGTCATCACGAACTATAGTGTAGAGACGCTGCAAGCACTCTCGAACCTGCGACAGGATATTGTGGGACGCGGCATTCCGCCGTTCAATCTTCGCCAGATTGGCAGAACGGCCAATGCAATGCTTGAGAAAGAGGCTGAACGGCATCAGCCGAAACCGGAACAGACTTTGCCGGAAGAAAAGCCCCGGCAGATGTCTTTTGAAGATTATGAGCGGTGAGGAGGTTGATTCACCATGACAGATTTCCGAGAGCTGAAAGAGCTCGACTATGAGGACAGTGCAATCTATCGGCGCACCAATGGTGATGTGGTGCAGATTACACGCGTTGACGAAAAGCCACCCGTTAGGCAATGGGACGGTTTGTCCAACACGGTTTATGATTTTGTACACGGCTACATCGAGGACCAAGAAGTATACAGTATGAAGACGCTCTATCAGAGCCTTGATAATCAAGAACTTATCAGTATTGTCTCGGCAAGCGGACGCGACATGACGGCAGATACGAGACTCTATCTCTCGGCCCGCGATTATTATGACCACCTTGTTGCTCTGAAAGCGCCGCAGGAAGCTTTGGATGCACAGCAGGAAATCGAAAGTGTATACCTTGACCATCTGAAAGCATACGGAGACGCTTGCGTAGTGATGTGTAAGAAGAATCTTGCCTTTGCTGACATCGATAAGTACGGTTCTGCAGAGGCCTGTCTTCGTGCATCCATTGATAGGATGGATGCAGTAGCGAAAGGTAAGGTCTATGAGCTGCGTTATTATAAGGCAAAAGATATACGCAAGCAATTAGACCAGCAGTGCGAATCTCTCCAACCGAGCTTCAAGCCAATGATATATGCCGGAGTTGAAGATGTGATTCGCGAGTTGGGTAAAGAGGCCGCAGAGGAATTGACCTTTTCGAGTATCCAAAAGCAACCTGAGCAGGAGACCGAAAACGAGCAAGGGCAAGAACCTGAACAACATCAGGGCGAAGACCACGAAAAACACGCAAATCACCAGCGAACTGATTGTTTTGAAAGATGATATTTTCCGTAGGCAAAACAAAGGAGGGCATAATTATGGAACTGAAAAAAGTATCGCTCGAAGACCTTATCAAGGCAGCAAAAGAGGCTCAGGCAAAGGCCGAGAGCGAAGCAGATTCGAAGCAGAACAAGAAGCGGACCCGCTAAAAGAGGGACGGTGATGCTCTATGGCGTTTATGACTTCTTTTCGCGACATCTGGGAAAATCAGAGCTTGAGCCGTGTTCCGTCGCTGGCTTCTGATTTTGGGATGTACGCATACTATGTCCCGTGGTGCATTGGAGAGGGAACAAGGAATGAAGGTATCTATCTTGTATTATCTTCAAAGCCTATCGAGGATGCAACAAAAATCAATATTCGTGAGCTTGCCCTGAAGCTGGGTGAGTTCCCGTGTATGAACACCGAAATCATGATGATTCCGCTCGATGCGGAGTGCAAGACTGATAAATCAAAGGCCGAAAGAATTGTCAATACGGCAATGGATGTCTGTAAGAGCCACAAGATTCTCGAAGACATTTTTGCACGGTACGGCGATGGAACCAAGATGCCGAAGTATATCTCTTACATCGATGAAACGAATCTGCGGCAAGCATATGCCTACGCAAACTACACCTGTAAGGACTGGGTCCGCAAACCTGAAATCTGCGAACTGAGAAAAGCTGGAGCAGAGCAATGCAGGAAGTTTTGCCGGATGATTCAGAACTACAACAACAAATACAGCAAGAATCCTATACTTAGGCTACTGAAAATCCCGAACAAAGACTATCTACGGCTATCCTATCAGTACAATCCAAGACTGGTCTGGAGTGATAATCCTCTTGTTCGCGCTGTGCGATACCTGAAGTATCATAACAGTCAAGAGGTCCAGCCAAAAGCCTTGGAGAGATATGCAGGGTCTGACAAAAACCTAGTGTCGGTGCAACTCTACTCCAAGTACCGTGACCCGGAAACAGGGGAGATGCATAAGACTGGAAACTTTGAAGAATTCAAAAAGCAGATGGCTGAGAAATACCCTAATATACTCTACAGCGTCAAAAAGTTAAAGCCGTATAAATCCAAGTTCGTGAAAAGCGAGGACGGTGAGCCTACACCGCTCTCTAAACTCCCTTGCTACGAGGAAAACTATAGCGTGACCTACAGCAAGAAAGACGCGGGCTATATAGACCCTATTATAAATCGTATCAACATGACCTCCAGCTATGATAATAAGAGCGCAGGTATCGCTCTGAATCCAAAATCCTACGATGAAATGGTGAAAGAGTACAGCAAAGAAAACCTTATCGTTCGATATGTAGATTGCAGCAATGCCATTGGCTTTAATGTCGGTCTGATAGCCGAGCAAATGCGTGTGCCTTATGCACTGGATGACGGAACGCATTACACCTGTGATTGCGATGGATGTGTGCCATTCGTGTTCACGAAAAAGGATGCTGAATATGCCAGCAAGGTCATCAATAAGGTCGTGAATGACTTTTCTAACAACCGGGGACTGCCACCGGATGAACGCATCGTGAAAGCAATCGATGAGCCGGAGGCGAGCCCGGAAGAAAATAAAGGATTTGAGTATTCTCAGATTCAGACAGCTTCAAAAGCTGATGACGGCAAAAAACTGCCTGAGCAAGACATTTTCGAGCCTGAACCGGAACAAACACAATTTGTAGACCAAGACTTTGAACGATAAACTATGCTCTGACTGCCAATATTGGTGGTTGGAGCATTTTTGTAATGAGTCTAGCAAGAAACAAAAATACATAATTGGATTGACTATGACTATCTAAAAAAATTTACTTTGCTTTCGTAGTTAATAATAAAAGCTATGATGAATCAGCGTAAATTCAGCGTTAATCTGTATTTTCAGCGTACAAGTCAGCGTTTCAGCGTTTTTCGCGTAAAGCAAACCGTATCCAATATGGGTATGGGCAGCAGTTTGTGGAAGTAGAGGATAGAAGCCAAGAAAAATCAAGCGGGTTCATTTGAAGTATATATATTATTTCGCTAAATCAAGGTTTAGCGAAACATAGAGAAGAACAACCGGACATGAAAAATAACGAACCACCGTGCATTCAATTGGCCGTTTCGTGATGCAAGGGCTGTTTTGCATAGGTTATTGCAAATATATGACTTGTTTGATTATCTCGCATTAAGTTTTGCAAACAGCAAGCTGCCAGCGCATAGAGTTTACTGTAAACCCATAAAGAAACTCTATGCTTTTGAAAGGTTATAGCTTTGGTAGTAAAACTATACTCCTATGAGTCAATGCCTTTGAAAACATAGATGATTACTTACTCAATAATACCATACTTGGCATTGTAGGAGTGCTAGGCTTTTAAGAGTGCATGTGGTCACTGAATGCTGTGCCACTATGACAATGAACTGTATCACTGAAACGAAGGTTTCATCATATCAGGAAGTGACAGGTCCAGCTCCAAGCTACGCTTCTCGCAAGCATGAAGGAATTCCTAGCAAACATGGCCCACAGTAGTCAGTGTTCCAGTGCAGCGTGCAGCCATCAATGGAGTACTGATTCGGGAGCCGCCTCCTGCCTGCCACCATGTTATTTAGAGTAATATGAGAATCCAGCACCATCAAGCCCTTAAAGATGCTGTTTTAGCACTACGAAATCGAGCGAAAGTGAGAAAATAGCATCATCAAGGGTTCTGGACCATAGATTGACCATTATCCAGCAAATATGGTGGAATAACTCAGCGAAGCAGATAACCGTGTGGCAATAGTGCAACAAATAGCTTGACATTGATGCGGTATGCTGGTATAATTGACTTAGATAGCAGGGATGACCCCTGCGCATCTTTATAGCCTAAATAAGTAACGCTATGACAACGCAGAAATAATGAGGAAAACAAAGATGGAAAATCAGATGAAAGCTGTTATCTGTGTGCTGTGCGCCGCAGTCATCGGGGCGATTGTGATTGCTGCCGGTGCTTACGCGAATGCCAAGAAGACAAACGATGAGGTTCATATGGACAGCAAGGTTGAGGTTGTTGCAACTGCTGAAACCGCCAGCGCCGAAACCGCAGAGGTGACCAGTAAGTCCGCTAATGCTGGTTTTGTCTTGGCTGATGGCGAATTTAAAGGTTCTACCGGTATTTATGCCCTTGGAACGGATACCGCAACGGCTCGTGATTTTATTGCTGTTGATATTGCATCCGACTTCACCATCAGAGAGTACAACGAAAACGCCGGATACATCATCTACTCCACCGACATGGCTGATTATCGCATCGCCAATATTTCAAGCAATGATGTCCCGCTGGATGCAGTGATTGAACTTACAGACAGCGAAGGCAAACCGTTGATTTCCGGCCAGAAGCAGATTTCCAAGAGCTCTGCGGTTTCTGTAATGGCAACAAGCTTCGATGTCGAGAATAGCGAAGCTGTCAAAGAAGAGGTTCATCGCATCTGCAATGATGCAGTGCTCTATGATAGAACGGTCAATTTTGAGGTTCTTGGCCACGCAGTCAACGCCGAGCAAGCAGTGAATATCGTGGCTACGAACGATGTAATTTCCTTCGGCCAGAACGACAGCACGGTTTACCTCACCCCCTATTCCAGCTCGCTGACCGGCGCGGGCTTTGCCGATGAGGTTGAGATTGTTGACGGATTCACGCTGAAAGCCGGTGACTATCAGGACAGCGAGAGCAACCTGAAACCCTATATCTACAACGATGATAAAGGCACGGTCAAATTTGTGGCGGCAAGCGAAGATATCCTGAAAGCGACTTTCAATACCGCAGAGCCTGTTATCAAGTCTTAACGGAGGCTCCCGCATGAAAAAGAAAATTGACAACTGGGTCTCAAACATCATCCTGATTCTCTCGCTGGTCTTTATCGCGACTGTCGGAATGAGCTTCGTACAGGCAAAACGAACCGGCGAACAGGTCTTCATCTTAGGCTATCGACCCATCTATGTGATGACGGGCAGTATGGAACCGTATATGATGACCGACAGCATCTGTATGTCGAAGAAAGTGGATTCGCTTGACGAACTCAAAGTTGGTGATGTAGTTACCTTCTCGGTATACAGTGAAGCGGCAAATCGGAATCTGATGATTACGCACCGCATCATCGATATTGCTGATGATGGTACAATACAGACCAAGGGCGATAACAATGATGCTCCAGATAATTTTCAAATTCACATCAATGATATCTACTCGAAGGTGATAGGCGTATGGAACGGATTTGCTTCCATCGTACACTTCTTCGACTCACCAAAGGGCATCCCCACAGCAATCGGATTTATGGCAGTGATTGTGCTTGGAACGATTGCAGTGAAATGCCTGAAACCAGATAAAGGCAAAGATACAAAAGAATCTGAGCCTAACACCTAAACAGCTCGCAGGAGCTGCGAAACACAAACTACCAATTCAGGGTGGACACCAAAGCCCGAAATAATCGGGTGAAAACAGTGTGACGCAGTTTATCCTACGGGCTGTATTTATTTTTGTCAGAACGGCCCTTGTGTTAAAGCATGAGGGCCGTTTTATTTTGCAAAATTCTGTAGTAAAGGAGAAATGATTTTATGGCAAAATCCGTAAAGAAATTCATCTTGCCGGTTCTTGCGTTGCTTATAGCAATGAGCTGTGCGATGGTTGGCAGTCTGGCGTATTTCACCGATTCGGCTTCTATCCACGCTGGAATCAAGACTAACAAGCTCACGGGCAGTGTTACTGAGACCACGATGGTAGGAACGCCTGACTCGGATGAGACATGGCTGGAATCCACCACGACCGTAAAGGACGGCGGCAAAGTGCTCTTCTCGGCACTGACCACCGACTATAAAGACGGTCTGGCAACGAAGGATTCCATCAAAACCTTCAATGTGAGCCGTGGCAATTCACTGAGCGTTACCGGGGGCTCCGCACTGAAAACCAATCAGACCTTCAAGGTCAAGTTCACCAACAGCAATGCAGCCGATGAAATCTTCTGTCCGGAGATTCATCTGACTGCTCTTGATGGTAAATCGCTTGCTCAGTACGAAAAGGTGCTGGGCGTTGCAGACGCTTCTGCAAAAGCAACTCTCGATAAGACCGTCAAGTACCAGAATGTAGTCAACGGTACTTCCGAGGACCTGCTGACCGCGAACATCTATACTATCCCCTCTCTGGTCAATAAGACTAAGGTAAACAGCGATGGAAGCTTGTCCCTGTATCTGGAGGGCATCACGGTCAAGGCAGGAGCAACTGTCGAGTGCAGCTACGCTTTGACTGAGAATCTCAACGGTCATCTGGACTATACAGTCCCGCAAGTCTATGTGACTACCAATGCCACAATTCGTTATCCCAGCGCTGTGAACAGCCTGTGGTATGGAACAGCTACTGCTCCGAGCACAACCAGCGGCGTGATTTACTCGCTTGCTCCCGACTATCAGACGCGTGTTCTGTGGAAGGATGTGACTGGCAAGTACACGGTGCGCGGCGGTCATGATGCTATTACAGTGAGCGACAAGGATGCCGCTGCAACGACCGAAGCGCTGGATTATACGGTCGCAACCTACCAGTACACAGGTGCAGACCAGACTCCGACTGCATACCTGTTTGGCTCAGCGGTCAACACCAAACTGTACAAGGCAGTTGATGGTAAATGGACTGAGGTCCATGCGGCGGTTGAGCGTGGCAGCTACAAAGCAGTCGTTGATACCTCTGATATGGAGGGCTTTGCAGTCTCCCATACCGAGTTCTACTTCAACATCACCAAGGCAATGTCCAATGTTGACTTCGACAATAAACCGGGTTCTGACGGCCAGCCGGACCCGGACAACAAACTCGTCTGGAATATCAACGATGCCACGAAAGTGTATGATGGGAAACAGGTCAGCATTCAGGCAACCGACAATCAAGGCAATGTGCTGACCGACTTCACCTACACGAACAAAGAGACCGGCGAAACCAGCACGGTTGCTCCCAAAAATGTTGGCGTTTATATTGTGCGTGTAAACGCGGACGAAAACCACGAATATCCCAATACCGCGACCATCACGATTACAAAGGAAACGCTTCAGGTCGTTCCGACCATCACCAAGAGTTCGCTGCTTCCTTCTGAGAAACCCGGATTCGGTTATACCGTTTCCGGCTTTGCCGAGGGCGACAATGAGCTGGATATTAGCGGCAAGGATGTGCAATACATCGTTGATGGCAAAGAAGTCCCCTCTTTCGGCCAGACTTATACGATTGGCAGTCACGACCTTACGCTGACCGGCCTGACGGCGAAAAACTATGACTTCAACTATGCTGTGACGGTATTTGCGGTCGGCAAGGGCACGACAACAGTTGATTTCGAAAACAAACCTGGCATGGACGGCAAAGAAGACCCGGACAACAACTTGATTTGGGTCAGTGCTGACTCCGCCACTAAAGTCTACGATGCGAAGCCTCTGAGCGTCCGCGCAAAGGACTCTAACGGAAATGTCGTGGATGTCGAGTACTATACCAGTGATGGTAAAACGAAGCTCGATGTTGCTCCCAAGAATGCTGGCACTTATATTGCGAAAGCGGTAGAGAGTGCTGACTACACCTATTCCAATACGGCAACAATCGAAATCAGAAAAGCCCAACTGACGGTGACAGCCGTAACAGATAAGGCACTTTATCTGCCCTCCGAAATTCCTGTTTGCAGCTACACTGTGACTGGCTTCGTTGCAGATGAGGACGAAAGTGATATCGATGCTGATGGTCTGATGTATCGCGCGGACCTTGTCAATCAGTTCAAAAAGAACTATATGACCTTCTCAATCGGAAAGCACACGCTTGATGTTGAGGGGCTTGTATCCAAGTCCGGTAACTACAGCTTCACCTATAAACAGGCCACCTTTGAAGTTGCAAAGAAAGATGCCGATGTAAAATACGACAACAAGCCCGGTACAGATGGTTCGCCGCTGACTTGGACGCTGAACGGAGCAACGAAGGTTTATGACGGTAAGGAGGTCGCGATTGTCGCTACCCTGCCTGATGGCACTATTTGTTCCTCCATCACCTACATCAAGAATGACGGCACGACAATGGGCTCTGCCCCGAAGGATGTTGGTACTTACACAGCAATCCCCCATAGCGGAGATTACAACATCACCAATCCGGCAACAATCATCATCACCCCTGCCCCGTTGACTGCAACTGCTAAGACAGATGCTGCTACTTATGTGCCGTCTAGCAAGCCAACTTTAGGCTATGTCCTGAGAGGTTTTGTAAATGGCGAAACTGATACAGTGGTTGATGGCACAGGCGTTAAGTATGCTGTTGATGGTAAAGATGCAGAAGCGAGCAGAGTGAGCTACGAAATCGGAACACATACGGTTAGCGTTAGTGGTCTGACAGCAAGCAATTACACAATCAGATATGTGGACACGACCTTTAGCGTAGCTAAAAAGTCGGTCGATGTAAGCTTCGATAATAAGCGGGGAAGCGACGATGATTCGCTGACTTGGACAATGAACAACGCCCGCAAAGTATACGACGGCAAACCCGTATATGTGGTTGCAAAGACCGATGCTGGGAAAGAAATTGCTGTAGAGTACTTTGAGAGCGATGGCATCACCAAACTGACATCTGAACCCGTTAAAGCAGGAACATATATTGCCAAGCCCGTGGATGACGCGGACAACGAATATGTGGATACGGCGACAATTGTTATCGAGAAAGCTCCGCTCGAAATTACTCTCAAAACTGTAAAAAGCAGCTATGAAGCTACCGAAGCGCCCGAATTCACATATTCTGCTTCCGGCTTCGTAAATGGAGAAACTGAAGATGTGCTGACAGGGACTATTCAGTATGAGGTATACAACGGTTCTGGTTCAACAGTCTCCCCTGATGAAAACGGCCAATATGCTGTTGGTACTTATTTTATCAGAGCGAACGGTCTTACTGCTGAAAATTACACAATCCAGTATAAGATTGGGCAGCTTGTTGTGGAAAAACCCTTGGCAACCGGCGCTAAGTTTGGCGTTACGCAGTATCAGATGTGGGTAAATGACGACCTGAATACCGGCGCGGTGCAGGTGTTTAATTGCACACCGTTCTATCAGTATGTGACTCAGCCAACAGTTGAATTTCAGAACGATACATCTAAAGCGGTTGTATTTGTGCCGACAATTACGCTGTCCTACGCGGATGGAAGTCCTGTTGGAGTAAATGAATATTATTACTGCGATGGGCTGGGATATTCAACTGGTGAGTACTCAAAAGCAGAGCATGTAACAGTGCAGTTGTACACAACACGCTTTACATCAAAAGAATACAGCTTCGTTGATACCCCGGTGCTCCAGAGTAAAATAAAGTCTGCTGCGATTGACAATGGTGACGGCACAGTTTCCTTTACCGCTAGCGAATATACGGTTGCCAATAATCGCTCCACATCGGTAAGACTAGGCTCGCTTATCAAAGACGCTTACAGCTTTGCCGACAAAGAAAAAACGCTTATCATCAGCGTAAAATGCACGGCACGGTTTGAGGATGACTCAATCACAGCACCTATCGAGATTACCGACTCTGCAAATAATAGAGCACAAACCACAGAAGCAAAAATCGGAACGAAAATCAATTTCGGCGTGGCATGGAGAAAATCCACCGCTCGCGCTGATTGGCGTTTGGTCTGGGACCAAGACGCGTCAGCCGTCACCTTCCCTGCTAATAGTGATGGCTCGCCTGTAACAGGACCGATTATCTACTACACGGACGATGACTCTACTGTATACACCTACGATGGCAAGAACTTCGGCGATTTGATGACAAAGACTTACTATAAGCAGATTGGTGATTCTTGGCAGCAAATCAATGCTGATGAAGTCACCAGCGCAGGAATCTACAAAATCGTTGCATCTTTTGCAGATGACTACGCCAAGTTCAACGACATGTTCGACCTGACACACAACGAAGTACAGTTTACTGTAACTGAATAACCCATCCGCCCCGCTGCCGAGAAATCGGTGGTGGGGCTTTTTGTTGCATAAGCGCGTATTGTGCTGATGGTTGACGAAGTAAGTGAAGTAGTGTAGAATAAGACCGAAATGGGGAGCCGTCACACTCCTCCATTCTGTTTACCGTAAGCGCCCTGCTGCCGTTTTGGTGGTAGGGCGCGTATGTTTTATCCGCTACGGAGTACCATAGTGCGGACTTCTTATGGAAAATATGAGTACTCACGATGAAATGACGATACAGCGACTATTAAATTTGATTAAAAATGTCGCAATGTTGACATAACGGATTGACTTATTCCCGAAAATGTGGTATTATTCAGATAACGAAATTTCAATGCTGTCACAACGAATGAAAGAGGTAATATAGATGATTATGCGATTGGTCGAGTGGAATGAGGATAGCAATAGACTGGCTGTTCTCTTCTCGGACGGCTCCATGCAGGAGTTCAAGTTAGAAGGCGACCCTTTCATGGATAAGGCGATGACGGACTTCCTGACCCGTTTCCGCACTCCGCAGGAGCTGACCGCTACCGGAGATGCAAAATGGTCGGACAACCCCGCAAGGGATGATATGTCTGCTTGGGGCAAAGATGAAGTCAAAACAGCTGCATATGTGGTGCAGAACAATGTCTATCATAATCAGAATGACTATATGATGATTGTGATTGACCCCATGCCGATTGTCTACTGGATGCAGCATACGACTATTTCTATCGCGGACCTTTCTGACAGCATTCAGGATGGTGAAATCGACAAGAGCGATTATCGCTCCCTGATTGATTACTGCAAAGACCTCGAAGAAGAGGCCAAGGCAATGGGAGAGACATCCACTGTTACGCTGGCAGCCATCAGAACGAAAATCGCAAGGCACCAATTGCCGGGGGCCGTGAAGATTGGCCCGCAGTGGTTCGTGCCAAAGGGAACTCCGTGGCCGTCTGACCGCCGCTTCAAAAAGTAAGTGCATCAATAGTAAGCAATAACAATGCCGTATGGCACACAACCAATAACAGGCGTTACTGCCGCAGGAGTTTAATTACCATGAAGATGCGTTTAGTGCGTATTTCAATACCAAGAGAGCGTCCTGTTTACGCGCTCCTATACCAAGACGGAACAATGTTGAAGGATATGAACCTCAACAGCATCAAATTTTCGTGGCAGCGGGCTAATCGTGACAGAGATGTATGGGCCGTTGTTGATTTTCTCTCCAATACTGACCATCCGGAGAAGCTGTCTGCCAATAAGTACAGCAATGTAACCAATCCGGTTCCCGTTCCTCCAACAGAAGATTTGCAGACGCGCAAGCCCCTGAGTTCTATCTGCCGCTGGGATATTACGCCGGACGGCGATAAGCTCGATGATATGTCATGTTGGGGTGGCAGCAGAGTAAGCAACCTTATTGTTTTGGATGATAATAACCGACTGATAGTAAATAGTGACGAAGCCTTTGTTCTTTGCCGCGATGCGAGAAAAGCAGCGGTCAATGAGAACTTTCAGCCGGAGCCCGACCAAGTCCACTCCCCTGCTCCCCTGAAAATGAGACTTGTCAGAACGCAAGACAACCTGCGCGAGGGTGTTTATCTCCTCTATCCCGATGGCACAATGGATTCGAGCCTGAGTATCAGCGAGGCAGACCCGAAGTCTTGCATGAGGATTTTCGACATCCTTGAGAACTACAAAACGGGCGAGCTGGGCACATCCGAAACCGGTGAACGCTGGGACACGGACAGCACAGATATGTCCAGTTGGGGTGGTGCTTATGCCGTCAATGCGTTTGTCATTACGGCGGATAATAAGCTGATTTTGACGGACCCGTCCTTACTGATGACTCTTTGCATGAGAAAGAAGTCCGTTATCGCAAATGGTGAATCGCGTCCGGAGTATGTAACCCTTAAACAGTATCGCGATATTTGCTTGCAGCTCGGTCTCTATGATGATAGATTCACGGGCGGCAAGAATCCGATTGATATGAGCGACCCGGACAAATTGAAACCACGGCTTCGCACTGAATATATTCGTCTTCTGGAACTTGCCAAGCGGTGCGCTGACCGTGATGAAGGCAAGGATGATAAAAACACGGATAACTGGAAGGGCTTCCCGAAGGGTGCTGTAATGAGAGTCCCTCGTGTTTCGGGTGATGGCGAAAAAACCTTCAACACCTATTACCTCAAAATCTACTATCCCGATGACGATATGGCATATGGCTACACGGCCAACGGTGGCACAGGAGCTGTTGCCTGTTTGCCGCGATTCGCGGAAAGAATCGATAATCCAAATAGCTACAAGCCGGTTCGTCTGACAGAGGAAATGCTCGATAAAATCAAGCAAGACGGCGTTTCGATGGACCAAGAGACGAGAGAATACAGTAAGATTGATAAGCAAGCGCAGAACAATCGAAGCCTGAACGAAAAAGTCGCAGGATATAAAGCTGAGGGAAAAACTCTCGCCGAAACGGTAGACATTCTCTGCCAAGAGAAAGATATTGACTGTCACGATGAAGCAAAGCGCATGAAGATAACTGAAATGGTTGAAAGGCGCTGGGGAAGTGGTGATGAGCGTAAGAGCACGATTCTCAATCTGGCTCTCGAAAGCGACTCCAAGGCTGAAATCAGCCGAGCAAGCGGATTCACCGAGAATTATGTGACGATGGTTTTGTCCGATATCCTCAACAACAGCAAGTATGGTGTCGTCCAGAACAACAAAGGTCTCAGCACCAGCCAAGAGGTGTATGACGCTCTGAGTGAGAATCTCCTAGTAGAAATTCGCGAGTCCGAACGAGACCGCATCGTAAATAGGTATCTGGCGAAAGGAACCCGCGACCCGGAGATGATTGCCAGACTAACAAAAATCAATATCGATACTGTGCGCCAGATTATTTCCGAAAATAGCTGATATGCACGGTCTGAGCCCTATCTCACAACAGAGGTGGGGCTTTTTCTTATAATAAATACATAACTATATGTCGATACAAACAGATTGACTTGACATCAATATGTCAATGAGCTATAATAAGAATACGAGGAGCCGCAGGGCTCTAATCTCTTTGACATATACAAGTAACACTCTTTCACTGATGTGACACACAATAATGCGAGGCGAGGTTCATATGAAATTTTTGATTGAAAACGGAATCGAGGAAGTTACGAAGCAGTCTCAGCAGCTTGCTGAGAAGCCAAGAATGATGTTTCTCGGATACAATGCCGATACGAAGACGGTCTCTTGTACATGCGACCAGAAAAGCGCAGCGGATGAAATCGTGGCTTTTATCTGCCATCCGGTGGATGGCGAAGCACTTCAGGCAATTGCTAGTAGCTGCTATGAAGCCGCAACTATCGAGCGCGAAATGAAGCCGACAACGACCGGCGCGGTGCTCGGTTCGGAAGAATTGAAGCAGATGTTTCGTGAAAACGGATTTACCGAGAAGAATTATTCCGACCTGATTATGGCGGTGTATCTCTGGAAAACCTACATGGCGCGGCATGTTGCTTCTGCCAATGGCAAGAACGCAACCCTCTTTATGGCCTTTGATGGAAACTGCTACACCAAAGACGATACCGGAAAGAACATCTGGTTCTACGACACGAGCATCCGCGAAGGAAACCCATATATCGGAATCAACCTCCCCGCAGAATTTGCGCAGTGCTCGATTTACGAAATCGGTGCAGCGATGATGAAAGTGTTCAACGCGAAAAAAGACGCGTTGTATGTGATGAAAGACTACGCCCAGAACTAAGGAGGGAGCCATGAAAAATAGAAGTCATCTGCCGGAAATTCTGCTCCATCTGCTGGTGGTGCTGGTCCTGCCGCTCGCCGCTATCACAGTGGTATCTAAGGCTGTTGAAATCGCCGGTATCAAGCCGGACTGGTGTGATGCGGTGGTGCTGCTTTTGAAAACTGCGGTCATGGTGAATGTGGCGATTCATCCCCTGCCGAGTAAGTACAACACCGCGCCGGGAGAGCCGATTATCCTCTTCCCCGCCAATGCGCCGCTTGGCTACAAGAAGCCGTCAGAACATGATGCCGATGAATACGATGAGGGCGAGCCAATCCCGGAAACTGAGCAGGAAGCTCCGAGCAAAGAGTCAGAGGCGGAACATACTGATAACGATGCAGAGGAGCAGTAGAAAGCCCATCTGATGCAGCAAAAGAAACCCAGTAGTGCAAATAACCCATGATTGGAGGAAGTATCATGGCAACTATTCGTGGAACTTACAAAAAGGACCTGAAAGTGAAGGATAACTGGCGGCTGTTTATTGCCATGATGCCCTTCGCAAAGAATGGTCAACTGGTCGAGACAAAGTGCGCGGGCGTGTTTACCCCGATGTATGAGGGTCAACCCTTTACTTTTATTGGTGAGCTTGAATCCTATAAAGGCAGCGAAACCTTTAAGGTGAAGAGCTACACCGCTGAGATGCCGAAAGGCTTGGAAGAGTCGATGGCATTTATTCGTAGCGTCAAGGGCATCGGCAAGAAGCGCGGAGAAGCCATCTGCGAGTATTGCGATGGTGACTTGACCCGGCTGTCGATGGACGATGTGGAGAAGCTCAAGCCTCTGTGCCACGGTCTGAAAGAGGAAAGCCTCAAAAAGCTGATTGACCGTCTGAATCAAGTAAAGCTGATTGGAGAACTTCAGAAAACTTACGGCACGGCAGTGACAGTTGAGGAGCTTTCCAAAATCGTGACAAAGTTCGAAAACAGCGTGGAGCGGGTGATGAAATACCATCCCTACTGGACTGCTCCGGTCGTTGGATTTAAAGTGGCGGACCGCATCGGAGAAATCGATAAGGTCAAGCCAAATGATATCGAACGGTTATCCGCTGCTGTACGGCACAATCTGAACGAGCTCTGCCGCAAGTATGGGTCAGCGATGGCTGTATTGGATGAGTTAATCGCTAAGACGATGAGTATGCTTCAAGACACGAAACTTGGCGGCGTGGTGATAGCAGATATCCATAAAGCAATCAATGCGATGTGGACGAACCAAGAAGTTCGCTGCACTTGCAACAAGAAATACATCTACCCAAAGAAGAACCTTGATAATGAAAAGGCGCTTGCCGAGTTCGTGGTATACAACACGGGCAAGGTTTCTCAAGAAAAGCAGGATGCCTTCAAAAAGGCATTTGCAGAGTGGTGTGTGACGCATAGAGAGATGCAGCTCTCCGCAATGCAAACGGCGGCTGTCTGGATGGGCGGAACGAATGTGGTCAGTGTGTTGACCGGCGGACCCGGAACCGGTAAGACTACCAGTTTACAGGCTCTGATTGATTCCTACGCTGCTGCTTTTCCTGACGAGAAAATCACCCTGCTTGCTCCTACGGGATTGGCAGCGAAGCGAATGAGCGAGAAGACTGGTAGACCAGCCAAGACGATTCACAGCGCGTTCCGCCTTATTCCAACGGATGATGACGAGAAAGATGAGTTCGCTCCTGATTATAATGCTGCTCTGGTGCAGCGCATTGATTCGGGACTCGTGGTGGTGGATGAGTGTTCAATGCTCGGAATCGGCATGGCCGCCTTCTTGATTGACCACTGTGATTTCTCTTCAGGGCGCTGTCAAATCGTTTTGGTCGGCGATATCGACCAGTTGCCTTCGATTTCGGCGGGCAGTGTTCTCCTGCATCTGATTTCATCGGGCGCAGTGCCGGTGACTGTTCTGGATAGAAACTTTCGTCAGAGCAATCAGACCGGCATTCCTGAACTGGCTTCTGAAATCAATGAGGGAAAGTCGGTGCTCAGCTTCACCGGTGGCTGTTCATTTGACTCTGTTGATACCTCGAACAAAGAACTGGTCTGCAACGAAATCACCAAGCAGTATATCAAGGCTATCAAGGAGCACGGCATCAAGAATGTGCTCGTCTTGGTCCCCTACCGGAAAGAGTGCAACTCTTCCGGCCCTATCTGCACGGATAAGTTAAATCCCATCTTGCGTGATGCTGTAAACCCGGCAGCACCCAATAAGAAGGAAATGAAAATCGGTGAGCGGATTTTCCGAGAGGGAGACCGCATCATCAACCTCAAAAACGCAACAGACTGTGTGAACGGCGATATTGGTACAGTAGTAAAGGTCTCTGCTGACGGCGAGACAATGTCCATCGAGCTCGACTGTGGGTCGATTCTTGAATTTGAAAAGACGCGCGTGGCAAAGGCAATTGACCTTGCCTACACCGTGACCGTTCACAAGAGTCAGGGCGGCGAGTACAGTGCGATTATTATGCCGTTCGTTCGTGGGCATGAATACATGCTGTACCGGCAATTGACCTACACGGCAATCACAAGAGCAAAAAAACAGTTCCTCGGAATCGGGGACATCAATTTGCTGAAAAAGGCCGGTATGGATGCCCATGAGTTCAAGCAGCCGAGAGACCTTTTGGATTTGCGGATTATAGCGCTGGCCGCAAAGAAATCCCCTTTGCATAATGACGGTGGGGAAAGCAGAGCCGCATAAGTAGTCTCAATAGAAACATAGTTGAAGGAGGAAGCGACTATGGCAAGTACAGGCGTTAAGATTGAAGCACTGACTCTCTCCCATGCTCAGCAGGAAGAGCAGTTGAATACGATTCTGGAGTTCTTGAAGCTGGTGCATCCCAGTCTCACCAACAATAACAGCGGCGCTTGCGTAGAGCTGCGCCCGCTGGCCCGCAATCAGGATAATGTTCCTTTCGTGCTGTTTAAGAACAGCTACAACACTTGGCAGCTCCGCGAAAAGGATATCGATATTCTGCGCCGCTGGCTAGATGCCCGCAACGGTTATCCGATGTGTATGTATTACTCGGTCTATGCCTATGACCATGACAAGCGTACCTTGACCAAATCGGGAAAAGTCGCTCAGAAGGGCAAGATTACCGTTGAGGCCGCGAAGTTCGCAGAAGAGCTGCCGCTGGACTTCGACCACTGCGATGAAGAAGAGATGAAGAAGTACGATGAGATGTTCGAGAGCATCGACATCCATCCGTTTTGGCTGTTCTCCGGGCATGGCTATCAGGCTCATATCCTGCTGACCGATAAGGTCGTGGGAAAGACTCTCAAATACCTCGTCAAGCTGATTCGGGCGAAGGGATTCACTCATGTGGACCCGGCGTGTGTTGACGAAGCCCGCATGATGCGTCTTCCCTACACCTTCAATGCTAAGTGCTTTGAAAAGCGTACCAAGTACCCGGAAGAGCGCGAGAACCCGCCGATGTGCCATGTTGTCAAATTCAGTGACAAACGCGTGTCGCTCAAGAATCTGATTGACGCTTTGGAAAGCATCCCCACGAAGGACATGGATGAGTACATCGCAGCATTGTCTATCCGTGATGAAGTGAAGAGTTTGCCTCAGAACGAACAGAGTGCGGCGGACACTAAGCCTCAACCGATTGATGCAGGGAATAGAGTGATGCCTGAATACCCGGCAGGGCTGTTTGAGGCAGTGAAAGCAAAGGATTTCCCTACTGCCATCAAGAAGATGCTCACCTTTACTCCGCAGGGCTACCGTCACGACACGATGGCTTTCCTGATTAACTTTCTGACGGTCTATCTTGGCATCACCGCAACCCAGACCCGCGACATCCTCAAAATCTGGAATGAAAAGGCTTGCGAGCCGTCTCTCGAAAACTATGATGCTGAGTTCTCCAATCTCTGGCCGGGAAGCGGCAAGTACAGCATCCGCAAACTCGCTGCGCAGCACGGTTTTATCGACCTTAAAGACTATCTCAAAGTTCGGCGTGCTACTGAAATCAAAATTCCAAACCAGCTATTTGAAGCAATGAAAGAAGTAAAAAATAGCGCTGTGAATGTCTATCTTGCTATTGCAATGGCAGAACATGATGGTGTTGTAGGTGACATCCAGAATATTACGCGCTATGCCAACATGAAGTCTGAGAGCAATGTCCGTAAAGAAATCAAGGAACTGAAAAAACATCAGTTCATCTATAAGGTGGACGGCTTGCGCTCTAAAGGAATCCCCGATACATACAAAGTTAGCCAGTTTCCCCTCTCCGGCGGATTCTATTCTATTGAGTACTTGGTGGCGCAGGATTACCTGACCTTGTTCTCTTCCGAGCTGTGCTTGCTGCTTGTTTTGCGCCGAATTTGCAGCCACAAAACGGATGTCGTTGTGAATCAGACACAGCTTGGCGCAGCAATCGGATGCACAAGAACCAATGTTGGTAAGCTGATGAAGAAACTTGAAATGCGCGGATATATCACGATTACCGAGAAATTTATGGATAAGGTGAAATTTCAGTGCATGGTCGATGTGCTCAAATAACCTGATGTGTTGCGCGAGTACGAAAAGTAGATAGAATGAGACCTAAGGAAAGCAAAATTCCCAGATATGAAAAGGAGATGTTTTTATGAACAAGTACGAGATTTCAATTGACCGTATCCAGTATGAGCCGGAATGCGAGCATCTTGTTGCTGGCGGAAAGGTTAGCGTTGAAGGCGAGGTATTTGACCTCCTCTTCGAGCGCAATGAGGAAACCGAGTCTGTCGAGATGACTGGCGAGAAGGTCCTCATGGCGTGGTATCGTGATGGCGGAGCGCTTATTTCTGTTGGTCTCGACAGCAAGTATTACGATGCCTTTGATGAACCCACCTTTGACCGTGCCGAAGCATTTGCAAAGCATGTCTACAAGCGTGTGGTGAAGATGGTTGATGAAGCAGCCACTGCCGAATTGGAAGTCCTAAGAACGGGTAAATAATGCGCCGTTTATCGCCTTTTTGTTGCGGTAGATGATAGAAAAGTAAGTATAAATGTGGTATAATAAAACTAATATTTCAAGGGAGGATTTACCATGAAAAAGGCAACTATTAACATCAGCGATGTCAAGTACTTTGCGGATGAGCACGAGCTGCACATCTTTGGCGAAATCAATGTGGACCATGTGGTACTTGATTTTGGACTGACGCAGAGCGTTCTTGGCAGCGAGCTCCGTGCCAAGTACGAAGATGTATGCTTGTGCTATGAAGTGGGCATGCCTCCGGAATTCTACTATGATGAGAATGGCAAAAATGCCGCCAATATTGATGAGAAAGTTAAAGAGCGCGGTGAAAAGTTCATCCGTGGCATTTATCTCGATATTCTCGATGCTGCGGATGATGCAATTATGGACAACACGCAGTTCCTGACGGAACGATTCGCCTATGTGGAAGCAGGCTTCGGCGGTAAGCTGCCGCTTAAATTCGAGGAAGATAAGCAAAACGATGATGGTAGTTATGAGGGCGCAGCGGTCGTACATGGTTGTGGCGTAATCAAGTATATCATCCGTGACGGTAAAATCGATGAGCTTTTCTTCCCCTACACAGAGGACAAAGAAGACCTGCGCGATTATGAGACTGAAGCGGATACTGTTGAGGACATCTGTGATGCAATTATGCAGCATGTTGAGAGCGTGAAGGTCGCCCAGTAAGAACCTCTGCAAATCAATTGAGTGCCCGTACTGCCGAATAATGACAGTTCGGGCTTTTCTGTGGTATAATGCTAATAACAGATTATCTCCAGAATGAGAGGAAAACACATGACTATCGGAGACATTCTCGTTAATACCAACCGGGCAAACCTCAATAATCTGCTACCGTTATCGGAAGTGAAAACCAAAAAGGATTTCGCCAAATTCAAGAAGAAGGGCTATACCGTCGGCATGACTGCCGGGGAATTTCAGGAGAAATACCCGCTTCTTCCCATTGAGAACATTTATGCCTCCTACAACATCCTGTCCTCGCTCTATTATTGCGAGCCTCAAAATCCTACCATCCCGATTGTCTTGAATCTTCAGATTTACGGCGACAAGCGCCTATCTGTTGCAAACGAATCGGATGAAGCATTTCAAAATCGGATTCTCTCGATAGTAAAAACGATTTCTGATGGGAATGTCAAACGGATTCGGTCGTATCTCTTTTCCCTCGAAGACAGTTTCAGGGTTTCCGTGCTTTCACAGTATGTCAAGAACGCAGAGCCCTCAACGGAACTGTACGACCTCTTTATGGATTATTACAAATCTACCGATTATGGATTCCAGAATCTCAGCGAAGCCGATATACGCAAAGTCCTGTCCGGTAAATCTGAGGAGCAGAAGAAGAAAACTGCTGAAAAGCTTCGGAAATTCCCGGATACGGTTACCGTTTATCGCGGAGAGGGCAGCAAATCAACGCCGTATACGCAGTCTTTCTCTTGGACGGTCAGCTACAAAGCAGCTTGTTTCTTTGCCTGCAGGTTGCCGAGCGCTGAAGACAGCACCATCATCTCAGCAGAGGTGTCAAAGGACGACATCGTTGAGTTTTTCTCAGAAAGAAACGAGTCGGAAGTTGTCATTTTGCCGTCTGCCGTGAAATCCGTAAAAGTCGATACTTTGTATGGCTTAAAATCTGTCGAAGAAGAAGTTCTCGAAATCATGCCCCTGTACCAAGCCGGTCGCGAAGAGATTCGGCATCTGTATGCAGTTCATGGCAAACTCGATGCAAATGAGGCCGGGCACGATGCCCTGCACACGCTGCGGGTACTATTCAACGCGCTTCTTCTCGTTGAGATGGATGGCATTATGCTCTCTGAAGAAGAAACGCAGATGTTGATGGATGCCGCCATCTACCACGACATCGGCCGCACGAACGATGATGTTGACGATAGCCATGGCAAGGCATCCCGTGACATTTATGCCGCTGACCGCAAGCCCGAAAATCCCGGTACTGGATTTCTCATCGAGTATCATTGCCTCGATGATGCTGTCGCTCGCAGAGATTTAGAGGCTCTTTCTCTGCCGAACGCTGACTGCATCTGGCTGCTGTATACGATTCTCAAAGATGCCGATGCGCTTGACCGGGTCCGGTTCGGGCTCAGACACCTTAATCCTAAATACCTGCGCAACGATACAGCGCATAAAATTTTGCCCGTAGCACAGCTTTGCTTAGGGCAGCTGACTTTCTAAGAAGCGCACACGGGAACCCGAGGAATAAAGACAGTTAATACAAACTGCTTAACGAGAGAGGAAATCCTCTTTCTCGAAGAACACAGCGTGCAGGGCGACCTGCATCTTTTGAGTCCGGATTTGTCTGTGAGGGGAGAAATCGAGGACAAGGTCGGAGATGAGCTCATGTTCCAAGGCCTCGATGAGAACCATGAGCCGAACCAGATAGGTCGTATCTGCGAATCGATTCTTAACAAAATTCCTATCTCGCCAGACTAAAAATAAAAACCAATCCGGTATTCCGACACAGCAAGAGGAGCGTCCGCCAAAGCAGACGCTCCTCTTTGTGTTTCTTGTGCTTTTTGTAAGCTTGCAGCTTACTTGCCGCTGCCGTTCAGGCGCGGGATGGTCTCAGTCTTCGTTTCCTGACAAACCGTGCAGGTGTAGGTCTTGACGCCTTCTTTTTCAGCCGTGGGTTCAGTAGTAACGACACCGTTATCCCAAGTATGGTTGTTGGTTTTCGGGGTGGTATCGATAATGCTGCTCACTTCACCGCAGACTTTGCAGTAGATTTCGGTGCGACCCTCTTCCTTGCAGGTAGGCTCTATGACACGCTTAGCGGCATGGTGACCGGTGGAGTGTACAAAGTTGTCCTTGTAGGAGAGGCTGTCATCCTGATTGCACTTGTGCATCGTGTAGCCGTCCTCGGTGCAAGTCGGCGGGACAACGGTAACGGTGAAGGTGTACTTGGTGGGCAGGACCTTTTCGGTCATGGTCGCATTGCAGTTCTTGCAAAGCAGAGTCTTTTCACCGTACTCTTCATAAGTAGGCGGGGTAGTGATGACGCCCTCATCCCAGATGTGACCTGTACCGCCGTAGTCGTATGTCATGGTATGGGAAGCATCGCGCTTGCAGTGCATCAGCATGGTGCCCTTCTCGGTGCAGGTAGCCTTTTTCAGGCATTCGGTGTGCTCGGTGTCCCAATCATGGTAACCGATAGCGGGCACAGGCATCAACCCTCTTTCGTTGCACCCCTCGTAGCTGCAGTACATCCAACGCTTGCCTTCAGTCTCGCAATAAGGTCCCTCGATGATTTCGCCAAGGCGCGTGTAATCGTGGGTATGCACCTTGGGGATGTCTTCGGTCTTTGTTGCTTGGCATACCTTGCAGGTAAAGGTCTTGATGCCGGTCTCAGTAGCGGTCGGCTCCTTCGTTACATCGCCCTCATCCCACTGATGCTCGCCGGTGGCAGGAAGGTCACTCACATGCTGCTTATCGTTGCAGCGCTCACAGACATTGTCTACGCTGCCAGGAGTGCCACAGGTAGCGGGAGTAGTGACTTCCTTATACTGATGGCCCAGTGCAGGGACAGGCGTATCCTGATAGGTCTTTGCGGGATTCTCATTGCAGGTATGCAGCGTGTAACCGTCCTCTGTGCAGGTAGGAGCGACCACAGTATCCGTGAAGGTATAGCCCAAAGCAGGAATTACTTCTTTATGCACATGGGTCTTGTCATGCTGGCAGGTGTAGGTGCGCTCGCCATCTTCTTCGTAAGTTGCTTCCTTGGTAACAACACCATCGTCCCAAGCGTGTCCCGTCGCAGGAACAACTTCCGTATAGGTATGGGTTGCATCGTTCAGGCAGGTGAAAGTCTTGACGCCGTCCTCAGTGCAGGTAGGAGCCTTGGTGACAGTGCCATCATCCCACTTGTGCCCCAGAGCCGCGATTTCTTCGGTCTTGGTCTCTGCGCAGCCGGTATTCTGGCACTTGTAGGTCTTAACGCCAGCTGTCGTACAGGTCGCTGCCGTTGTGACTGTACCGGTATCCCAGGCATGCCCCAGTGCATTCGTATAATCGCGTTTTTCGGTCAGAGCGGAATCTTGGTCGCAGATGTAGATGGTATAGCCCTTCTCTGTGCAGGTAGGCGCTACCGTATTACCCTTATGCCATGTCTTCTCGACTACCGGGATATCCTCCGTGTATGTAGCACCGCAGGAAGTGCAGGTAAAGGTCTTCGTACCCTTCTCGTAGATGGTAGCAGGCTTTGTGACCTTACCGGCATCGTAGGCGTGCGGCAGTTTTGCCTTGTAATCGCCCTTGTAGGTCAGACCGGGGACTTCATTGCACTCGTAGATTGTATAGCCCTCAGCGGTGCAGGTCGGAGCAACAACGCTCTTAATATGATATGTCTTGTCAAGAGACGGGATTTCCTCGGTGCGCGTCTCATCGCATTCCTTGCACTTGAAGGTCTTGATACCGGTCTCGGTATAAGTAGCAGCCTTCGTGACTGTACCGCCATCCCAGCTATGTCCCTTTGCCGGAACAAAACGGTCATTGTAGTTCATGCCGCCCCACTCATGGCAGATATGCTCATCGTAGCCCTGCGTGGTGCAGGTCGCCTCATGACGGCGAACCGTGAAGGTGTATTTTACCTGAGGCTTTGCGGTAGGAACCGGAGTAGCTGCCGGAGCAGGTGCCGGTGTTTTTGTCGCTGCCGGTTTTGTCGTCCCGCCGGAAGTCGAAGTGCCGGTACTCGGCTTTTCTGTCTTAGTCGGCTCGCTGGTGGTGTTGTCCTTCTTATCGGTATTCTCAGCGGGCGCGGCGGTCGGTGCTGGCGTAGCTGTCGGTGCAGGCGTGGCAGTTACTTCCGGTGTTTCCGGAATCGCAGCCTGACTTTGGCTCGTGGTCACATCCGAACTCGTCGTATCATTGGTGTTTTTTCTTTTCTTGCAGCCGGTCAAAGAAACCGCAACCGTAGCAGCCAAGGCTACTGCAACGATTCTTTTCGCTGTACTTACTCTCCTTTTCATGATAAACCTCCTTCCCTTTTTGGGATAGTTTCTTAACTATATTATACCAAAGAAAATATCGCGTTTACATTGATTTTTATAGATTTTACAACTTCTCTATCAAGTTTTACTGTTTGCATAATTAGCACATTACGAAACTGTGCATAGTACCCAGTACATATGGCTAACTCTCAACCTCCGCCACTAGCCATTGATTTCCGTGTTTTTCTAAAAACTTCCGTCATGTTGCATATTGACTATTTTCCGAGAAAAGAGTACGCTATTTTGAATCGAAGGAAGGGATTGTCACGGAAGTCAGTTTGTTGCTCATGCAGCAGATAGCTCAGCTGTTCATCGTTCTCATAATGGGCTATGCAGTCGTCAAGGCAGGGCTTCTGAAAGCCTCAGACAGCAAGGTTTTGTCCGTAGTTTTCGTATATCTGGTCATGCCGTGCGTCGTTCTCAACGCATTTCAAATCGATGATACGCCGCAGATTCGCACAGGACTCTTGTACTCGATGGGTATAGCAGTCGGGATGCATGTCGTGTTTCTGGTTCTCAATGCCATCTTTAAAAAGCCGCTTAAACTTGATGTCGTGGAGCAGGTCAACATCATCTACAGCAATGCGGCTGCGCTTGTCATCCCTCTGGTTCAGGCTTTGCTCGGCGAGGAATATGTCGTGTATTCCTGCGCTTTCGTCATTGTTCAGCTGATTCTTCTCTGGACGCACGCAAGTGCCTGCCTGCAAGAAGGCACAAAACTCGAATGGAAGAAGATTCTGACCAATGTCAACCTGATTGCGATTGTTGTTGGTGCGCTTCTTTACTTGCTACATATTGCCCTGCCTACGCCCATTGTGAGTACGCTCAACAGCGTGGGAAACATGATTGGACCTATGGGAATGTTGCTGGCTGGCATGGCTATTGCAGAAGTCCCTCTCAAAAAAGTCTTTTGCACAGTACGAAATTATTTGCCCGTTGTACTTCGTCTGATTGTAGTTCCTATCATTGTTCTGCTGCTACTTCGCGTGTTCCACGCATCTGACTGGATTGCAGATGGTAAAGCAATTCTGATGACAGTCTATCTATCGGCTATTACGCCATCTTGTGCGACAGTCACCTCAATGGCGCAACTCTACAATCGTGATGCGGCGCACTCAAGTGCATTGTATGTTCTGAGTACGCTGCTTTCCATCGTCACGATGCCTCTGATGATTGGACTGTTCGATTTGCTGGTGTGATATACCTTTTATAAGTACAGATTAAGAAAGAAAAAAGCGCCCACCTTTCACGGTGAGCGCTTCTTTATTTTGTGGAGTATTACTGGATACCCAGAGCGACTTTCAAATTGTCATTGAAAGAATCTGCGATGGCGTGAACACTTCTATACTGGCCGGTGTATCTCTTACATTGCTCGTGGGTGATGATGGGTGTGTCATATACGATATGGTCTATACGAACATCCACGGTCAATTTGTTGTTGCAGTATTCAGCGGGACGATTTTCGAGAATATACGGACCATAAATGACCGTGCCGTAGGCATACACACCACTCTCATGCGCGGGGTACTGTTTGCCGACATGCAGAATTACAATGTCCCCAAGCTGCATATCACGGGTGGCAAGAAAACACTCTACATGGCCGGAACCTTTCACATTGTCAAAAAGATTCCATTGCCGGAGATTCACTGGTTCTATGTAGAAGGTCATTGTCAGTCCAATTCTCCTGCTTCTCTAAGAGTGTTTTCTGCATCACTGAAAATTTGGTCGTAGTCATCAGGATAAGTTAATGTTCCGAGCGTATCCCCTGTTTTGCTATCCACATAGTTGATGACGACATGCGGTTCTTCTACACCATTTAAGACTTGATAGCCTTCTGCGCTGATGCCGAACAACATACCCGCAGTTGTAAACGGACTCTCATAATCGTTAGAATCCATGTTGACGGTGAATACAGTCAGGTCATCATTATAGGAGTAGTCGCTATATTCAGAAGATTGACTATCAGAGAAGAAATCCTCCATCTGTGAATCGATGCTTGCTTTGAAATTTAAGAGCAGTTTCTCATGGGCTTCGTAAGTCATCGTGACTGTGGCCGAACCATCATCGTTGGCTTTTGCTTCCAGTGTGCCCTCGCTTTCAAGGACACTCTTACAAAAATTCTCGGCGGCAGTGACCTTTTCCTTGTCTGTACTATCACTGTTTGCGCCCGGTATCATATAGCTTGGATATGTGATAGTGACGGTTTCATCGGTTTTCTCGACCGAGGCGACTGGCTTATCAGTGATAGACGATGTGGCCGAAGAAGATTCCGCACTGGATGCACAAGCAGTCAATGAAAAGGAGAAGAATACGGACAGCATAATGAGAGTTATTTTTTTCATAGGTATCCTCAGTATTTTAGTAGATTCGGTGTTAGTTAGGTGTTTTTTACATCATCAAGAGTAAGGACTGTAATATCGTTGCTACTTATAGTGCTCGACATTGCCAGCCTGTTTGCTTGATTAACAACAACGCGTTCAAAAAAGTTTCGAACTTCGCGACCATTTGCAAATGAATTATCACGATGATTGTATTTGTCTATAAAGTACTCCAACACATAATTGTCAACATCTTGTGTTGTTGTGTAGCCAGATTTTTTGCACATACTTTCGAAAATTTCAAATAGTTCAGATGGGGTGTAATCTTCAAAGAAAATATACCGATTAAATCTGGATTTTAAGCCCGGATTGGAATTGATAAACCGTTCCATCAATCCCGGATATCCAGCAACGATAACTACCAAATCATCTCTGTGGTCCTCCATTGATTTCAATATGGTATCGATAGCTTCTTGTCCAAAATCACTTAAACCATCGCCCTTTATTAGAGTATAAGCTTCATCAATAAAGAGAACGCCGCCTAAGGATTTATGGATTGCATCTTGTGTTTTTAAAGCGGTTTGGCCTACATAGCCTCCAACTAACCCGGAACGGTCAACTTCAACCAGTTGACCCTTAGAAAGCACACCAAGTTCATGATAGATTTTGGCAATAAGCCTTGCAACAGTGGTCTTTCCAGTACCGGGGTTCCCTACAAATACCAAATGGCGCGAAAATTGCAAATCTGGCAAACCATTTTCTCTTCGCAGCTTTTGAATTTTAATTAGATTGGTAAGCGATGCGACCTCTTTTTTTACTTGTTCCAATCCCGTCAGATTGTTGAGTTCACTTAGAGCTTCATCCAAAGTTGTGGTTGTTCTTTCTTGCTTATGCACATTACCATCTGTTGAAGCACTTATAGAAGCCAAAGATAGAGATAAGGTATCGTCTGATTCAAAACTAATGGACGAAATTTGCGCGATTAGACTCTCTTCAGGTATGGAATCAAATATCTTTACACCTCTACCGCTTCTTTTACAGTATAGAGTTTTATCTAAGTCTACAATTGTCGGCTTTCCACTTGCCACACAATCCGCATTGATTGCCTTCAATAAGTCACCGGACGGAAAGAATGTATCGGCAAATTTCCAAGGATAGTAAATGTATCCAGCAGAATAATCAGATAATGTGTTATAAATGTCTGTAAAACTATCCGCCAAATTTGGATTGTTTCGAATCAACCGTTCTGTGCGCTGCTTCTCAAGCTGAAAAATGTAATCGTACTGATGCATTAGACTTCTTGCTTTGTCATTTTCCCCTGCAAGTACATACATAGAGCACTCATTATGTATTACTTTTGCTGCAAGTTCTAATTGACCAAGATAGTGAGAACTGTCATACTCGGAATCTAAAACTTCCGGAAAATGAAGAACTTCATCATAGTATTTCAATGCCGTGTTCCACTTGCCAATGAAGAAATAAATCTCAGCGCACATTGCCAAGTAAACCATTCTTAGGTAAGGATGGTCCTTGAGAGGTTGAATGACATCGAGAATTATTGGCGCAGCTTGCAATTTATTTACAAGTACATCTTCTTCTGAGTGTTCTTCCGTATAATTTGAAATGGTTTCTGAGAAAATATATCCGAGTAAGAAAATTGCAACATCGCCAATCGCAACAATGTCGTCAGGACTTTCTTGCAATCTTTTAACCATTTGATGATACTCTTTTTGTGATATACTCCCAAAATCCTGAAAATATGGAGTATACCCATTTATGTCAATGTTTGCCATTTTCAAGACTCCTTATAACTTTTTTGCTATATTTAAGCACTATGCTGTAATTCAGGCGAAATAATTATATACTACTCTTTCCAGTGTATTCTTGATATTATCAAATGGTTGATACAAGTCCAATGTTGTGACTTCTATCCGATTTCCGTGCATCTGAAATACGCTGTCCGGCTGGATAGCGTCCACTGTCTTCGCGTATAGAAGTATTCCCGATACCCTGTGCAGCTTGCCGTTTTTCTCCAGCTCGAACTCTTTATTCTTCACATAGGTAAAGATTTGATAGATGTTGCCGGAGTGGATGGTGCGTTTATTGTATTGCACCTGCATGTTGTGAGCATAGTACTTGGCATCTATTATCAGAACCGTATTCCCCTGCTGGAGCATGATATCGCTTTGCATGATAGGGAGTGCGGTCTGCACACCATCATCAAGCGCCCATCGTATCTGTGATGCAGATGCTTTCAGTTCTGGGTGCTCTCGCCGGTAGTATTCTAACAGGAACTTCTCGTAGAGATGACTCATCTCCTGACTATCCTCAAATACGGAGAGCTTATAGCTGCCGTCATCTTCGGTCTGGAGCATACCATTCAGAACGAGCTGACAGATACCAATGAGCATCTGATAGTTCGAATTATTTCTGTGGAAGCGTATGTCAGACCACCGGATAGTGCTTGGCTCTACCTCATCAATAGACGAGAAGAAGAGCATCTCACTGCGGAGGCGTTGCCGATACTCTTTCTTTACCCCGTTACTGCCTATCAGAATCAGTGCTGTGGTCTTGATTATCTGATTCAAGAGATTGTTTTCGGAGAGTTCATCGTACTCACAATGAAGCTGCTGGCGATGGGCTATCTGGTTTCGAATCGTACCGGGGAAAGAGATTTTGCCGCGCAGCACGGAAAGGTCTCCTTTTTGGTCGATATACTCTTTATAGAGCCCCTGCTTTAGCTGCTGGCTGATACCTTGGGACAGAATTGCGGCAAATAGGTCCTGAGCGTTGTCGAACTGGACGGTCGCCATATGCGTATAATTCTTTTGCTGCAAGGTCTTAAAAGCATAAGCAAGCATGTAGTAGATATTCTTAATAAGGATTTGTTCTCTATCACTTGCTGCCATTATTAAAGACCCCGTTCAGGCGGGATGCCCATGTTTCATATTGTTCTTCGTCATCGAACCAATATTCTGCCAGCATTGGAAGAATATCGTACTTTACGATGCTCCTGAGGAGAGTATCGGAACACGGTTCATCGAAGACAAAGTAACTATGCCCTATGCAGAAACCCTTGCCCAGTGTCTGCTTAATATCTTCGTTAAGTCCTTCCACTTTCTCGACAAGAGCTCCCATTGTAGTGTTGCCTTTGCTGCTCAGGTATTCCTTAAAGCCCTTGGTGTCGAATCCCGGTTCCATATCAACGAAGCTGAATCGGCGGCGCAAGGCATAGTCAATCATAGCTAAGCTACGGTCTGCAGTATTCATCATGCCGATGATGTAGAGATTCTTCGGTACAGTAAAGGAGCGGCCACTGTAGGGGAGCGTCGCGGCCTGACCGCGATAGTCTTTCTCAATCAGCATGAGCAGCTCACCAAAGATTTTGGAGAGGTTTCCGCGATTGATTTCATCAATGATAAAGAAGAACTTCTCATCTGGAGCATCTGCTGCTTCCTTGCAGAAGCGTTTGAATATTCCATCTTGCAGGATAAAGCCTGTGGCGGCGGGCTTGTACCCTTCAACAAAGTCTTCATATGCATAATTCTGATGAAACTGCAAAAATTCAATATGGTCCTCGTTCTTCTGGCCCATGATGGAGTATGCCAGTCTCTTCGCAACAAAGGTCTTGCCAACACCCGGCGCACCCTGCAGAATGATGTTTTGCTTACGCATCAGCACAGCATACAACTCATCATATTTGGCCTCGGAGATAAATACCTCTTCCAAGAAATCCTTCTTGGTATACTCCGTTGTATCTGTGTCTTCGTCAGGCACTTCCTCGCCATTCACAATTTTTAGCGCCTCGGCCAGTTCAGGACGCAGCTTCCAAATGTATACGCCGTCATCTTCTTTATCGGCTTTCTTGCCCATATACAGAATAGACCACCAACGAATACTCTCGTCTTCCCTCTCGGCCAACTTGCAATGAGTCTTTTCATAGACCTTCTTTGCAAATGCGATAGAGTTCACATTGTAGGTATTGGCATTATCGCCATACTTCTGTGCCAACTGTGTGCAGGTTGCTTGCCCACCGTAATCCACCAGATGCTCAATAACGGTCTTGGCACTTTCGTGGTATACCTCTTTATCTGCAAGTAGCGATACCCAGTTTGCCACCGTGATGCCGGGGTTATAGTCTTTCGGCTCCCACTCCTGCTCTGCCTTTTGCTCTTTTAGAATTCGCTCGGTATAGCAGTAGGCCAAATCGGTAGCGAGCATTCGATATTCCGGGTCTGAATAATGCTCTGCTGTCATCCCTTGCGTTTCCCAACTACGGACTTCCGGCTTTTGCTTCATCAATTCGGTCACTTCATTATACAATGCCAGCCATTCACGGATGTTGCTATCCAGACGACCTTTTATGATGCGATGGTCGCTGCCAAGGGCAATCGAGAGATTCCGAGCTTGTGTGTACTGATATACATAGTATTTTTCAGGATAGGCAAGCCAAAGATAGAGTGCTATGGTGCGTTCGTCCTGAAAATGGTTCTTTGCGCCGTTACCGACACGCTCCAGCAAGTCAGCCGATTTCTGCTTGAAAGAGTGAAATCGCTCGATAATATCCTTGCTCTCATCAAAGAGGTCTTTGAACATGACTCTAACCGTATCGGGCTCTCGCTCTGCAAAGTCCTCAATCATCCCTTCAGGGAAGCGAGCTTGTGAAACCATCATATGGCTTACGCCACTCAATGAGCGCTTTATCATGTCCGAGAGGTCCTGTGCTTCAATATCCCAGTTATCCTGAAATGTTTTGATGCCGCGCCACTTGAATTCTTCCTCTTCCCAGTAGCTTTCACCATTTTCCCCTTTGTGGTTGGTGAAGTAATTCTGGTATTCCTTGACTAACTTATCAAATTTCTTTCTGTCAATCATGATACACACCTGCTTTTTGATGGCTTCTGCTGCACTGAACTATACATAATTTAATTGTATAATTTCTGTCGCAAAATTGCAAATAAAGTCTGCTCTATCCTTTCGTTTTTGCCTATTGCACAATGTTTGCACAGTATCTTTGTTCACTTCATCCATTGACAATATCAGCAGTCAATCTCCACTGTCTCGTCTTCACAATTGACTTTATCCAGAGGTTCGCCCCACGAATAATTTATGTACTGTTCTGAAGGGTCATCGTATGCCGAGTAATCAAAATCATCACCGCCATCACGAACCGGATTACCATCCACAGTCGCATACCAAACATCAAATCTCATAAACCGATGCTCGGCGCAGTATTCCTTATACTGCTTATACAGCTCCACGCACTGCGGCCACGGCAGTGGGCTCTTCACATAGAACTTCAACTGCCACGGTGCATATGGGGTCAGGTCCTCCACCCCGTACCGTTCCAGCCCTTTGAATGCCTCCTGCCCCAGTTCACCTTTGAAAATCCTACGCATTTGCATGTCCATCTTCATTTTGAAAATCTCCTTTTTAATTAGTAGGTCTAAGATTTAGCCCTCTATTGTATAAGAGAACAAGAAATCAGAAATTTTCCAACAAAATTTCAAATTTTTTCTCTCTATAAATAAAACAGAGCGAAAATCCTCCAATTGATTCACTTTTTGAGGTTTTTTCATTACTTTATAAAGAGAATTTTCAGGTCTGAATTGTAAACTCAAAAAAGTCTCTCTATATATGAACATCGCTGGAAGCAACCAAAAGTTCGAGAAGCAAGCTGTAGAAAATCTCTTTGAATTTTTGTACATTTTCACGAAGATGCTGCTTCTGCTCTGGAAGTCCAGATTATGGGACAAGCTATCTGATATAATTTAGGTGTTGAACGAAAAATAGCTCCGACACTAATGCCGGAGCCTAAAACACTATCTATGGCAGCATAGCTCGCTGCGTTCGAGGTATCAGATATGACGAACTATTCTAACTATCCGCGTCACAGACTTGTCCCCAATAGCTGCATCATCTGCTTTTCAGAGCACACCTATTCTTGGACTCCGCTCACCGAAAAGCAGAAAAAATATGTGCTGACAAATTATATTGACAGCGCAAACAGAATCGACCTGAGAGACAAAGACGGTGATGAGTACAGTATGTCGGTCGCTCAATTCCGTAAGTGGATTGAGACCGGCACTGTTCCGAAGAGCGTTGTTGAAAAGAAAAAGAAAGAATCCGAGAAGGTCTGCCCCTTGTGCGGCGGCGCTCTGGTGCTCCGCGTTGCAAAGTTTGGTCCGAAGCCGGGCAGTCAATTCTATGGCTGCAAGAACTTCCCTGAGTGCAAATACACTGCACCGCATGAAGCCGAAGAGTCCAAAGAAGGAGACTGAGAAAGGAGCACAGGTATGAACATCCCAACACTTCCCGCAGGACGAAACAAATATTACGACCTCGGCCCGACCCGGCAGTACGATGTGGATGTCATCCGCAGAGCGCTGCTCCAGTACGAGGACACAATGAAGGCAGCGGTTGAAACTGCAGAGCCGGACAGTGATGAACGATACCATCTGGCTGCGGAACGAATCGCAGCACGAGAACTGGCTGCGAGATTCAGCAAGAAACTTCCCTATTATGAATAAGACGAGGTAAATAATGACACAGGATGAAATCATCGAAGTAATGGCAAAGTGCTCCTGCGGCACTCGAATCGCATGGACACGCAGCAATGATACCGTGGAGCATCGCGGCGTGGTGGACGAGTTCTATCCTGAGAACGGTGCGGAAGATGCGTACCTCTCTGTAATCGAGCCGCACCACTTCACTCCTGTGCTCGGCGCATCCGAGATTGAGACTATAAGGATTTTGGAGGGCAAACGCCATGAATGTTAAGTATATAAAGCGTGATGCCGAAATGGACCGTATTGCTGAGGCTTTCAGTGGCTACATTCACCGGCATCCAAACTTAGACCTTGTCTGGTCGGAGAAGCTCGGCTATATATTGTTGAGTATCGACACAGTACAGGATTGCCTATATGGCACAAGTATCTATACTGATGCACAGAAGCTTGCTCGCCGTTTGTTTGAAGAGGTAGTCACCGATGTCGTACTAGAATGCGAGGATTGCGACGATGTTTCCAGTATGGACGATGAAGGCCGAGAAGAGGTTAAACGGCGGTGGGCTCCGTTTTTGGAGATGTTGCCGGAGTACAAGAGCATTTGTGAGGATATTCTTGCAGGAAACAAGGACAAATATAGCGAATGAGGTAGTGTATCATGGCGAACGATTACGGCTATTTTGGCAGCGGCAGTACCGGATATGCCCACTATAAACAGTCATTTGACCGCAACTTCGGCGGTTCCGGTGGCGGCGGAGGAAATCATAACGGTGGCGGCAATGGCTCCGGCTGCGGGCCTCTGTTGCTTATCATTGTTGTTGCTGTAGTCGCTGCGCTTGTGCTGTGGGCAATTTAATTCTTAACAAGCGGCGTATGCTGCCAATAAAAAAAGTGCCATCGCTTGCGGCGCGGTAGTCCTCTTTTTTGCTTGCTTTTTGTTCGGTCTTGTGGTAAAATAATACTGAAAGTTATTTCAGTGAAAATGTATTCAGTGTTATTGGAGGTGCAATATGTTTATAGGCCGTGAGAAAGAACTGGTGCTCTTGCAGCAAGACTACATCGGCAAAGCTTTGATGGTCTATGGCAAGCGGCGAGTTGGAAAGACCACGCTCATTCAGAAAGCCCTTGATAACTGCCCTTATCAGACCGTCTATTTCGAGTGTTTGAAAGGCACAGTACAAGAAAATATTGATAGCCTCGTTGATGAGCTGGTTCGAGCCAAGATATTGCCCGTAGCTCTGAGATTCAGTACACTACAAGATGTTTTTACCTATCTTAACACGCTGCCTCAGAAAATGGTTGTCGTCATTGACGAATACCCCTATCTGAAGGTGATGAATGAGCCCACAACAGTTGATTCCGTTTTTCAGAGCATCATTGATAACCGGCTTGGAAACATTGAGCTTATCCTCTCTGGCTCTCACATCGGAATGATGAAGGACCTCTTGCAGGAGAAAAATGCTCTGTATGGACGCTTTGCTGTCACTATCAAACTCAACGAATTGAACTATCTGGATACCGCCAAGTTCTATCCTGACAAAACTCCCTACGACAAGGTGGCGCACTATGCTGTATTCGGCGGTTCTCCTTTTGTGAATCAGGCGTTGCGTCCTACTGCAACGCTGCGAGAAAACATCATCAGTACAATTCTAAATCCTGTGAGTGCGGTGTACCTGTATGCCAGTCAGTTGCTGTTGTCGGACTATTCCGTCAAAATCAACGCAGAGCGTATCTTTGCAGTCATTGGTAATGGCAAGAAGCGCTATTCTGAAATTGAAGACAAGCTGGATGTGAAAAAGACCGGCAATCTTGCAAAACAGATGAAACCTCTGCGTGACCTCGAAATCATCTCTCGCAATTACCCCGTCAACAAACTCAACGACAGCAAGAAGTCTACCTTCGAAATCAACGACAACTTATTACGGTTCTACTTTACCTATGTCTATAAAAACGCCAGCGCATTACAAGTGCTAGGCGCAGAGGCTTTCTATGATGAGTATGTAGCCCCTACTCTGACAGACTTCATCTCTCGCCGATTTGAAGGCATTTGCCGTGACTATTTCAGTTTACAGGTTCGTTCTGGAAAACTGAAGGGTGTTCGCAACATCGGCAGCTATTACTATGACGACCCCGTCCACCGCAAGAACGGTGAGTTCGATGTCGCTCTGGAGCTGGCAGACGGCTATGCAATTTATGAGGCAAAGTATTATGCCCAACCTATGACCCTCGATGAAATTCACCGTGAGGCTCAGCAGGTGGCGAACATCAAGGAACTGGCCGTTAAGCAGCTCGGATTCATCGCCATCAATGGCTTTGTGGAGCATGAAAAGCCCTATACCTATCTGGATGGTAATGACATTTTTGCGGAAATGTAGCCCGAAGCAAGCGGTTGACGCATCACCGCTGCAATTCAACCTGTTTTCGCACAAATCAAGGTCTTTCTAAAGAGGTTCATCCATGGATAAAGCCACATACAGTTTATCTGCTCTAAAGCAGTGCAAGGAACTCATCCGAAAAAACCGGTGGAGCACACGGTTAAAGGCCGAGCATAATTCCCGGTGTGCGGAGGTCAATGTCCTGTTCGCATCCTGCCAGAAGCTGCTCAACTATGTCATGTTCCAGCCGGACCTCTCCCCTGCCTACGACTATCAACAGATGGTTTCCTCGAAGAAATGCACGAAGAAACAACTGGACAATCAGCTGCGTGTATGCCGCTCGTTTGCTGAAAGACAGATTGCTCTTATCGAAGATGCTATCTGTGATGGTTCTGTGGATATCGTCTCATAAATTGCAAAAGGGCACAGCCTGTACATTTTGCCAAATTAGCCACATCATTTTCAGCATTTTGACAGTCTTCTCTTTGCTCCCAAATGCCCACCGGGGTGTATAATGGAAAGAAAAGGAGTGCTGAGTTATGGCTGTCGGTATTGATATTGACGCAATTTTGAAGGGACTGGCTTTTGTTGCAGACCATACACATGAAGCTGCTGACATTTTTGAGTCTGAGCTATGTATGCCAAATATAAAGATGCCCACAATGGGCGGCGAGGTATTTTGGAAGGACCTTGCGTGTTTTAATGGCTACCGCTTACAGCAAAATGATATAATTCGTCATGCTCGTATTCTTGACCCTGACAATAATCGTATTGCATGGGGAACCGTTAATGGCATGGTAAAAACTCTTGAGCGTATGGAGAAACTCGCTGAGAAGTACACAGAAGATGGCAAACTCCGTCCTCAAAAGAGTATCACGGATGTAAAAGACGAGTTGGAAACACTCAAACAACTTTTTGATGATGGCATCCTTACTCAAAGTGAATTTGAGGAGCGCAAAAAGAAAGTGCTTGCGCAGGTCAAATAAAAACAAAAGTGCCCCTGCCATATTCGGCAGAGGCTCTTTATTATTTAGGCGCTATTTTTCCGACTTGTTTTATTGTTGCTATGCCAACATCAGTCTGCGCATCGGCCTTATAATCAGCAACAAATGCAATGTCTTCTTTCCATCGTTCGATTGCCCCTTGCATACTAGGCATATTCATGCGAATGTTAATGAACCTCGACATCAACTCTTGCAGCTCCCATTTTGACGCTCGCCCTGAGTCCAAAATAAATTGAAGAATACATTGTCGCTCATCTTGTGAAATTTCTGCTTTTACTGAGTACCCACATCTACTCAAAATAGAATCTGGCGCGAATCCAAATTCATTTTCATATTGGCCATTGACATTGCTGAAAGTGCATTCGCAAAGAATACCACCATAGCGCTTATTATACGCCTCGAATGTTGCGTAGTTCATAAAATATCTGCCGCATCCTTGGCAAAACTGGACTGTAACTCTCTCTAATGCTCCCTTGCGTGTTGCTACTAGGGCGTTACAATCGACAATCGTATCAGTACCATATTTTTCTATACACGCTGAACAGTGGCAAAATAGCGAGTACAGATTGACTTTCTTGTCTTGCGGAAGACCATATGAAAGATTCACACCATCAATTGGTTGGTATTTTGCTAACTTCCCGAATTTCTTTTCCCGCTCTTCGCGCTCCCTCATCATCATTTTTTCGATTACTTTTAACATGTCAGTGTTTCTGGTCCACTCCGACTCACCTTTTTGCTTATATCCGATGGGAGTTAGCTTCGTTTTTACTTCTTCATTTTTACTCGCCTTAAACAAAATCGGAAGCCGCAAAGACTTTATATCACTGTCGTTTCTTGCAATAGCGCCTTCTATTATAAGCGAAATATCTGCCCCCATTATTATTTTTTTTGCATTCATTAGGTCTTTTTTTAGGCTACAAAAGTTTTTATCCGGCGTATAATAGCCTTTCAACTCGTAATTACCCCTAGGCTTTAAGGGTATCTTATTCGTTGCTTCATGAATTGCATTCAGGTTATATTTGCGTTGGAGTTCATCTATCGTAGTGTAAATATGAATAACGCTAACACTCATATTTACTACTTCGCTAGAAACACGCTCCCTTTTTATCTGATTCTCTTGTGGAAATGTATTATATTTAGGGTTGGCCTCATTCATGGTAAGAGTTATACTTTTAGCTACTGAGGAAGCCTCTTTATAATATCCGTGATATATTAAACAATACGGCTGCTTTGATGAGCAGTAATTTCTTTTCTCCTCAACATCCGATGATATAAATACTTTTAATTGTGCATAATATATACCTTTTACATGTGTACATCTACTATCACTCCGGTAAACTGTATGCAGAAATTCTGGCAACACATATACTGCTGACACTTTTCTCAAAAATGCTCTATATTCTTTATCTGGCACGAAGCAAACTGGCGCGTATTTCAAAACTCGTTGCTGACTTGCAAGCGCACTTACCGTACTGTTATTTCCACCTTTGTTTATGAATGACTCTGCAAAGGCTAATTCATTTAGCATTTTGCGTTCGTTTAGGTATAACTTCTTTTCTTCTTCTTTTGCCTCAAGAAAAAGCTGATGATTTTCACGCACAATAAGTTGTAGCTTTGTATTCTCAGGAGCATCTAAAATACGGACATCAACAAGTTTGAAACTGCACCAATTTTCATCGTATGATACTGCAGCTCTTACATAGTCCCTCATACTGATTACGACCCGATTATTCTGACGCAATCTATATGCCATCAAGCCAACTTTCTTGCGCCTATTGTTCAACAACACGCATTTGACCCTTGTATATTCCCCAGCAGCTTTTTCTATTCTGCAATAATCCTCATTGGTTGCAACATAGACTTTCTCATTTAGTCTATCCATTTCGACAATGAGCATTTTTTCTTTTGACGCAGTGCTGGTACTACGGTTGTCTTCCATATACCCAACTCCTAGAAATATTCCTTCGACCTGTGTTTTCTATAATGCTTGCAGACTTTCTTACATGATTATACATGATTTTGCTTCGGTTTATTGACCAAAAAATGTGTATGCTTTTTGTGAAAAAAGTACTCAGCAGGTTTCTGTCTTCAATCCCCCCCTGCTGAGTACTTTTTTGATTTAGTTTTACTATCTCGTTCTGGTTTCCAGACCTTCCATGTTGAGACCCTTGTGACCAACAATATAATAGTTTCCATCGTCATCGACCTCTACGCGGGAATGTACCCAGCAGAGTATGCTGCAATTATCTACCAGCAAAAACTCGATGCCAGAGCCAGAGGTATACTCGTTGAAATCATCCTCATATCTGCCGCTGGCGTTCAGGTGCAACCGGCTCGTACCGACAATCGGGAGTTGGAGGTAGTTCAGGTCGTCAACTGCCTTTAAGAGAAGCTTTGACGCGTTCGTGAGCTCATTCCAGCGTTGGATATCATCTGGGTCATCCCTGTCGCAGTCGATATTTTCCAGAGTCTGATTATCCCAGTAGCCGGATTGTACCAACAGGTGCTTGACCTCGCCAAGGGCATCATCCATTCGTTTTTGATATTCACTGATGTCCATTGAAAATCCTCCTACATTTGGTTTAATTCGCCATCTGTTTTCATTGAATTCATTATACCATATTAGGAGTGTCATTGTCCTGACTTCCAAGAGATTTTTTGCTTGCTTTTTTAGCTTCAGCCAGAACGGAAAAAGGACCCCTGCCATGATAGCAGAGGTCCCGCTCTTAAACTATTCCGATTTCGTTTACTGTCGAACGCTAATTGTTATATCGTATTACCCCTATTTTGCTTCGTTTCTTACAGAAAATCGCAGCAAATTCATAAAATCCGCGCATATTTCGCCGTAAGTTCAATAGCAAGATATGTGTTTTCTGTGCATTTTTAGCTATTTCCGAATGTTTTATGCCCTAAAAGGGTGTTCACATCGAAAGATGAGGCGTTGTAGACAGTCAATCCTTGCTCTAAAGCGTACTTTACGGTGTAGGCCGTGCCGCCTGTAGGCTTGTTACAGTAGCTGATACAGTATTTCGAGCCATCCACCAGATGCCGGTTTCTGGCAAAGTACGCTCCTCTGCTCGGCTCCGTAGACACATACACTATCTTGTCCATCTGTCTGTCCAACAGCTTCGCCTTGGCTTGTTCTTCTTCCGGCCATTTGCTCCGATACCCTTCGAATGGCAGCACTTCAATGATTTTCAGTCTTCTGTTTTCTTTGCGGAGCTGAATTAGATACTCCGTCATCATGCGGTCGAATCCCAAAGCACCACCAACGCCAAAATAGAGTATCCCCTGCTGGATGAGCGGCTGTAACCGGTGGTATACTCTGGTTTTAATTTTCGCCTCTTCCTCCACGGGGATATTTCTGTGCCCTGTGAAGCAGCAGGTTTGCTTTGTGAACTTGCCCATCTTGCAGCGCTCCATTGTTTGACAGATATGTAATTTGTGTAAATTTTGTCAAGTGCGGTTAAACACTATTGACGATTCATCGCCATTTGGTATAATGATGTCATACTACCAAAAATTAGGTAAAAAGTGGGTATGAAAAATGGCAAAATACAAATCCAAAAATCCCTATCATCTGACCGCTTCGATGGAAACCGTTCTGACGATTCTTTGGAATAGCAAGGAGTCTCTCACGCAGAGTCAGATTGTTGACGCTGCATCTAAAAGCGGAAATATGACTTTCCAAGCTCGTTCTATCTTTTCCGTCCTTAACTCGCTTCTCGAAAAGGAGTTCATCAAAGAAGATGCGTTTGTTCATGCTGGCAAAACCTATGCCCGTACCTTTGCTCCGACCATGACCCGTCCGGAATTTTACGCCCACATGGTAAATGATGCTCTGAACGATAAGGAAGTCACCGCATTCAAGCGTGCTCTGAAAGAACTGCGGAAAGAAACTGAACTTGTACCTGTCGAGTAATTAGGCTGGTTCTTCTGGAATACTCTCTTTGGCTTCCACAAACCATTTTCCAACCTCATAGTAGAGATAGGTCTGACTGCGTCCAATCTGGCAGGTGTACCGCACTCCAACCCCTCCGCATTTGCTGTATTTGCGTGGGAATATTTCTGTGATGTTGGTGATGTCGAATTGCTGTCCGTCATCCCAGATAACGGTGAGAGGTTTAATGTTGCCGTCTGCTGAAAACTCAGCAACAACATCAACATACTTCTTGATTCTTTGTTCTGGCATTGATTAGATGCTCCCTTGCAAAAATCCATGCGGATGAATCGTGTGGTCAGACTTAACATCGCAATGAGAAAGGTTTCGGTCCTTGTACATTACGCAACGCTGGACTGCATAGTATCCGAAGCGGTTTCGAACTCCATCGATGGCTGATTCCAGCTTTTCCAGTGATTCCTGTTTCTCGGCACTAAAATCAAATGATATCTGGCTTGGTTCCGTGTCTGGCCGTAGGTCAATAGCACGAACGCCAATCGAGCGGAGATGCTCGCTCCATCTGTAATTCTTCTTGTACAGCTGGTATGCGGCCTCCGCTATTTCTTTTTCCTGCATAGTTGGCTGAGATAATTTTGTCTGGCGCTCGAAGCTAAACAAGCTTGAATCTCGCAGTGATACCTCTACTCCCCTGCAGCGAAAATGATTCTCTCTTAGCCGTGCAGCAACACTCTCTGAGAGAAGATAGAGAACAATCCAGACATCCTCATCCGTTAAAAGGTCTCTCGGTGTGGTCCAGCTGTTACCGATGCTTTTGATAGGCGCGAGGATTTCTCTCTGTTCGTATTTGGCAACTGGTGACACATCAACACCATTTGCAAACTGCCATATCATTACGCCGACTTTGCCAAACTTCTCTTTGAGGAACTTTGGATTTGCCTCCGCCAGCTGACCAATTGTGTGGATGCAGTAGTTATCCAGTTTCTTGGCCGTCTTGCCTCCCACATAGAGCAGGTCCGAGGCAGGAAGCGGGAAGACGATGTCTTTGAAGTTGTCACGGTCAATGACCGTAATGGCATCCGGTTTTTTGTAATCCGAGCCGAGTTTAGCAAGAATTTTGTTCCAACTGACGCCGATGGAGCAGGTGATTCCAAGCTCATCCTTTACCGTATCAGATATCTTCTGAGCAATTTCCGGGCCGGTTCCAAACAGTTTGTGGCTAGCCGTACAGTCGAGCCAAGCTTCATCAAGGCCGAAAGGCTCCACTTGGTCGGTGAATCTTAGAAATATCTCTCTGGTATACCCACTGAACCTTGTATACAGGTCATAGTGTGCCGGTACAAAGATGATATCCCGACAATGCTGCTGTGCTTCCCATAGCGGCATGCCGGTCTTTACACCCATACGCTTTGCCGGATAGGACGCTGTCAGAACGATACCGCTTCTTTTCTCCGGGTCTCCGCATACAGCAATCGGCTTGCCCTGCAATTCCGGATGGTAGGCCATCTCACAGGAGGCATAAAAGCAGTTCATATCGCAATGGAGTATCGTCCGCTCTTTTTCCATCGTCCTTCTATCCTCCATGTCATTTCCATCCATTGGTTGTTGTCAAGTCCATTTGGTTGTTTTTGTCGTATATAGTATAGCAAATACAACCTTTGGTTTCAATATGATTTTGAAAATTCTGTGGTTGTAGTCCGGTTTACGCTACTACAACTGGTGATTTTCCCTCAAAAAGAAAAGAGGCGTTCTCAAAAACGCCTCTTCGTGCTATAATGGAAAGAAAACGGGATGTGATAACATGCAAAGTATTGAAGAACGCGCAGCAGCCGCGTATGAGCTGAAAGCCACCGGCAAGTGCAACTGCTCGCAGTCGGTTGTCAAAGTATTTCAGGACAAGCTGCCTGTCGGTGAGGATACCCTCATGAAGCTGACAGCGGGGTATGCTGCCGGTATGGGCTGCATGGAGAGCACCTGCGGCGCTCTTATCGGCGCTGTGATGGTAGCGGGTATACTGACTGATGGCAAAGCAACGCCTCGGATTTCCAAAGAACTCCTGCAGAAGTTTGAGGTCAAATGCGGTGCTACTATCTGTAAGGACCTGAAGGGTATCGAAACTGGCAAACCGCTCTGCCCCTGTCCTGAGTGTGTACGCAATGCGGTGCTTGCACTCGGCGAGGTTTTTCCGGACTAAAACAGACAGCAATTTTGAGAGTATTGGAGGGTATGAGGCATGACCATCGCAGAAATTTTAGAGAAGATGATTTGCTTCTCGAACGGCAGTATCCACGACATCGACCACCTGATTCGTGTCTGGACATTCGCCAAGACCATCGGCGAACTCGAACATATCGATGCTGAGACACAGTACATACTGGAAGTCGCCGCCATCACGCATGATATTGCCTGCCCTCTCTGCCGGAAAAAATACGGCAATGCTGACGGCAAGCATCAGGAACTCGAAGGCGGGCCCTTGGTTCGGGAATTTCTGCATGATACTGGCTTGACCCCGGCGCAGGTGGACCGTGTTGCGTATCTGGTCAGCCATCACCATACTCTGACAGACATTGACGGCATCGACTACCAAATCCTCATCGAGGCAGATTACATCGTAAATGCCGCCGAGAGCGAGTACAGCAAAGAAAATATCAAGGGATTCATCAACAAAGTCATGCAGACAAACAGCGGCTCGATGCTAGCGCGGCAAATTTTCTGCGTTTAATGAGCAAAAATCTGAGCAAAAAGGAGCGTTAATACTATGGTAAAGAAGGTTCTTGTAGTTTCCACCAGCCTGCGCGGAAACAGCAACTCGGATATTTTGGCAAAGGAATGCGAGCACGGCGCGAAGGATGCGGGGCATGAGGTTGAGTTTGTGTCCCTGCGCGGCAAAGATATCCGGTTCTGCATCGGCTGCATGTCGTGCCAGAAAACCGGTCATTGCGTCTTGAAAGATGATGTAGCCGAAATCATGGCAAAGGTCAAGGAATCCGAGGTTGTTGTCTTCGCCACACCCATCTACTACTATGAAATGTGCGGACAGATGAAGACGCTGCTCGACCGCCTGAATCCTCTGTACGAGTCCGACTATAAGTTCCGCGACATTTATATGCTTGCCACCGCTGCAGATGACGATGCGCATGCCATCGACAAAGCTTACAACGGTTTGCAGGGTTGGGTCGATTGCTTCGAGAAGGCCGAGCTCAAAGGCTATGTGTTCGGCAACGGTATTGCCGAGCCGGGTGATGCAAAGAATCATACTGAGACTTTGCTGGACGCCTACAATCTTGGCAAATCCTTGTGAGGTACAGAGACGGCTATGACGATTCGATACGCTGTTCCTGCTGATGTCCCGGCACTTTCTGCCGTTGAGGCCGAGTGTTTCCCGTCCGCTGAGGCTGCTACTGCCGCCGAGTTTGCTGAGAGAGTAGCTCATTACGGCAATCATTTCTGGCTGATGTATGATGGTGACAAGCTCATCTCATTCGTGGATGGGTTCGTGACTGATGATGCGGACTTGACCGATGAGATGTACGAGAACGCAGCTATGCACGATGAAAGTGGTGCGTGGCAGATGATTTTCGGAGTCAATACACTTCCTGAATACCGCCAACACGGATATGCCGGTGAGCTGATACGACAAGCAATCTTCGATGTCAAACGGCAGGGTCGTAAGGGTCTTGTTCTGACCTGTAAGGATAAGCTCGTTCACTACTATGCTAAGTTCGGATTTAGGGATGAAGGCATCACCAACAAATCCACCCACGGAAATGTGGCTTGGCATCAAATGCGACTCACATTCTAATACTATACTAAGAAAAATCCCCCAGAGTGGCTAGCTCTGGGGGATGCATTGTTTTGTGCCAGAAATGGAATACAAATTCAATCTCTATCTGTAGTATAGGCTTCTGGTGGATAAATGTCAATAGTATTGCTATTAGCCAAGTCTATTATGCCGTTGTCCCCTCTCCATCAGCTCGGCATTGTTGGCGGGTCCAACTTTGCCGGTGTTGCAAGTCCAATGATAGTCTTTATCTTTCCATCGAAAGTCGGCTCTTCGTCTTTTTTATAGTAGACCTTCTCAACGACCGTTGCAATCTTTGGCTCGTTGCCTTTTCCAACAGGGACTATCACATCATCGCCCGCTACGATAGAATCATCGTCAGTCCGATAGCTGTACAGCCGCTCGTTGGAATCAAATTTGACTTTCAAGTGGATTACATCGTCCTCGCAACGCATCCGCTTTCCGTAGAATTGGCTGTCAAGAATATCCGCAAAACCGTAGAACGACAGGAAGTTATAAAGGTCTTCGGCGAACTCTCCCCAGTCATCCGGCAAGCCTTTCTTATCGAATGTACCTTGCAGCTCCAGTGGTTCTTTGTTCTGATAGGTCACAGTAATCTGGTATTCACTGGTGTCTCTATCGTCCATGATGACATTGGGCGGGTTGCCCTCAGTATGGCTGAATAGCTCATCTGCATCGAGACCATCGAGGAAGTCGCTGACACCATCCTGAATCTCATACTTGGATGTGATTTTCACTCCATCTGCGACCTGCCGTATCAGCGTGATGCTTTCTGTATCACGGTCAATTATCAGTTGTTCGCTGGTTTTCCATGTGACGCATTCGAGCTCACATTCGAGGCCCGGTGGCGGGTCGAGTTTGATGGTATGCGTGTAGTGAACACAGATGCTATCGATGGCATCCACGCCGTCCGGGGTGAATATCCAGAGGTCTGGCTCATTCAGGATGTCGCGCAGCAGCTTAGACACGCTCTGACCGTTGTAGAGGAAGTCGCAGCCGAAAGAGCAGTTGTACTTATACCGTTCACCATCTTCATTGGTCAGCGTCAGCTTCCAATCAGTGATGTCGGTATACTGCTCCTGCTCACGGAAGTTTTTGAATACCTCCTCCAGTACTGCAAAGGCATCGTTTATCTGACTTCCGCTGCCGTGGTTCGTTCCCTCTCTTACGCAGACAAAGTTGCCATCACCATAGTTCAGGTGCTCAAAATGAATCGTCCTGCCCTTTGCGTCAATTATGAGGAGTTGCTCTACCTCTTCATCCGGCTCAGGCCGAGGGCCATACCCCATGCAGGTAGAACGAAGCTGCATCTTTACGAGTTTTCCGCTGAACGGTTCGTTATTGTGAGTTTTACTTTTCATAAAGCACCACTGTCCTCTTACTCAGCGTCTTTTTCCTTAATGACATACATGACATTTTTGGCCTTCTGCAGTTCTTTCGGAATAGCAGTCACCTTGCAACGGCGGATTTCGACAACTTGTCCGTCCAGATTCTGCTTCTTCGCAGGTGTCGGTACAACGACAATGTCACCCAGACACACATCGTCATCGCACCGATAATACCGGACCCCGACCACGCCGAGAATCTCAACGCCGCAGAATACGACTTCGTCCTCTTTTGCCGGGACTCGGTCGAAGGTTCTCGCATTGAACATCTCACCGAGACTCTCCGTGTCAAAGAACGCAGCCACGCGACTGATGAAGTCCGCCCAGTTGTCTGGAAGCCCCACCTTGTCGAAAGAGCCCGAATAAGATGCCGATTTCATGTCGGCGTACAAGACAGTGATTTGGTAGGTCCTTCTGATATCTTCCTCTGCGACAGGTTTCGGATTCACCTCGCCCGGCTCGAACAGAGGCTGCTCCTCATACCAAGCAAGCAAGTCCTTAACCGCTTCCGGCATCTCAAACGACAGAGATACACGCTTATGGTTACCTACCCTGCGATTGTACACGATTTCATGGGTCCTGTTGCTGATGATGAGCCGCTCGGTGGTATCTTCCATCGGCTGATGATTCTTCTTCACGACCTTCTCGGCGGCATCCTCTGCCCCCGTATGCCGGAAACTGATGTCGATGCTCGACACATGGCTTTTCTCGTCGATGCGCATAGCGAAGCCGTTGAGTTCTTCGAGCGTTGTCCTTTCCCGGAGAATCTCGGTTAAGGTCTTGCCCTCATACATATAATCCTGCCCGTTCGAACCGTGATAGAAAAACACTTCGTCCTCGTCGGTCAGCAGACGAACTTTCCAGAATCCAGAATGGGCCGTGGTTTTCTCTTTCTTGTATTCTGAAAATACGGTGGTAAACGCGTTGAAGATGTACTCAGTATCTTCCACCGGTATCTGAACCTTGTGTTTTTTCCGCTCACCTGTTCTGGTTGCACTGAGCTTTACGATGCCATCCGGCGTCATTTCGAGCAACTCTTCCTCGTTTTGTGACTGGCTGACAACATTGCTGAACCAATAGCTCCGCATTCGGATTTTGACGAGCTTGCCCTTGAACGGAATCTGTTCGTGTGTAATGTATCTACCCATTTGTTTTGTCCTTCATTGCTAAAGCGGTCACTTTTCGCTGTCTGCCGCCACTACCTGTTCTGCACCCTTTGTCGCCGAGGCACTGGTGAAATACCGAAGCGGGATATTTTTGCTACGAACGATGTCGATGATTTTATAAAATGCCTTATGCGACATATAGTTCGTTTGAAGCCAAACAACCTCCGCTCCCTTGACCTGTTCGCTGCTTGGCTGGCCCTCAATGAACCGCACATCTGGCAGCAATGGTTTGATTGCCTTTAACCAAGTAGGATGACCGCCAAAGACTATGTGCTTTTTCGTTGTATGGTACGGAAATGCGATTTTTGCTCTTGACTCTTCCCTATCTGTATCGGCATCGTTGGTCAGTGCAAAGACCAGCTCACGGAGGTCGTTTAGCTCCTGCTTTTCTGCCGCTTGTGTCTTTGCTTGCTTCTCAAATTTAGCACCCACATCGGTCAGTGCTTTCTGTGCCTGATACAGTTCTTGCTTTTGCTTTTCGGTCTCGGCCTTGAGCTTTTCAATCTGCCGTTCGTAAGCCTTGCACTGTTCTTTCAGCGTCTCGGTATCGTCTGCCGGGAAGTCGATACGCTCTTCGAGATTTGAGAGTAGTGAAATGTATGCGCCATATATAGCTTTGCCTTCGGTTGATGTCACGCCTGATTTATCCAGAGCATCAGCAAACACATCAGCGTTTCTGGTGTTTCGCGGGACAAGCGCTCCGTTCGTGAACGCATAGATAGCCTTGGCCGGAGTATGCCGGAGCATATCCCGTTCCTTACTGTCTGACGGCAGTTGGAGGGACAGTTCATTCCAGCCAATCGGTATCATACGACTATCCTTGGTTTTATAGTCGTCATAAATGTTCAGGCGTGGCAGGTTCTCAATAATATCTCTGGTTTTGTTGCTACTCTCATCGACATATTCTTTCACAGCGCCACCGCTCCATGGCAACTGCGCGGCAGCATAGGAGAGCAAGACGCTCGTTGGGTAATAAACCCACGGCAGATAGTCACCCTCGTCAATTAGGTAAAAAAACGCAAAACAAACTTCATACGGGTCCGCCACAGAAAACTTAGCGGCTCGGCGGGCGACAAGTTTTGGGTAGTACTTAGCCCATGTTTCTTCAGTCCAGTAGGAGCAGGTGATGCTGTCGCTTGCGAACTGGTCCATCTCGTCGTAGAGGGCATCATCCTTTTCATTTACTTCGTCAATTTTGTCGAGAATCACTCGCGCCTGTTCTTGCACCGAGGCAAACTGAATGCCCAAATCCATGTCAGAGCTAATGCTTGGCACATCACTCAGAACTTTTGGTACAGGTTTTCCGTCAAAGTATGCCGATGCTTTCTTTGTGAGGGCATTTACCTTGTTTGTTACCGCCTGAAGTTCATCGTTCAGCCGCTTCAATTCCGTAGCATAAGCCGTTTCTTTCTTTATCCAGCGGGACCTACAAGCAAAGTATCGGTCCGTTGCACCCTTGGACTGCATCGCGAACATGTTTACAGCATTATCCACCAAGTCTTCAGGGAGTAATTTCAGAACATCCTCGTAGGTTCTGCGTGAAGGAACATCCTGATGCTGTTTACCGGCTATTGTATAACAGTCAGTAACCGGATTGTCGGCGGGCAATTTTTTGGGATTTATTAGCCCCGTACAATCATCATTGCGATGCAGGATTGTGTAAACCATGCTCCTGATGACATCTTCGCTGTAACAAGGAGATATGCACTGCGGAATTTTTACCGAATCGAGCTTTTCCCTCTCACGAGGCAGAATTTTCAGAGCCTCGTCCATCTTATGGTTGGCTCGGATTCCATCCAATAGCCAGAGGGATGCGGCGAGCGAGTAGTTGAATTGCTCTTCCCCAACATTATAGGGCGGGCGCATAATCAAGTTTATGGCTATCCAGTCCGCGGCAAAGTTGTAGGCTTCCGTTTCCTTGATATGGGACCGCGCTATATTTTCTGCTAACGGTCTCGCCTTTTCCAAGGCATCGATGCGGCGGTCGATGCTCTTCTTGTCGAGGTCAAAGGATGCCACTATCTCTTCGAGATTGCCGTTCTGCGCACCATCAAAGCATTTTAAGCTGTGCTGGAATGCTCTCCTGCACTTTTCCCGAAATGTTGCCGGTGCGTTTTTCTTCTTGACTTTTGCTTTCGACTTCATGGCGTGTCCCTCATGCAAATTTTTATTATTGCTATTATAGCATAATCATTCCAAACTTCCCATAAATTCGCATAAAAAAGGAGGTCACCGTTGCTGGCAACCTCTGTTTCCTCATGCTGCTTGCATAGTTTGTTCGCTGTTCTGCATCCGCACAAATGCCATCATTGTTTCATCTGAAATATTGATTCCGAGCATTCCACGATAGTCAGGGTAATCATCTGAATCTTTTCCGACAAGGATTGCACCAATGAGGCGACCATCATCAAAGTTCATAGTGTAGCCGATGCTGCCGTCCTCGTAGTTCTCACTATACTTCCAACGGAACGCAACCTCCTGTAGTCCATACTGCATCACACCAGTGTGGTCACCTTTTACCGTGACCCGTGCCAAATAGCTCGTGTCAAGATATTGTTCCAGAACATCTCCATTCCCAACGATGGAACTTATCTGCCAGTCCGCAACAATGTTCGCATCATACGGACTGGAATCATTATTGTCTTCCGCTGTCGCCTTGCCGAAAAGAAATATGGCAAACACCAAGGCAATAGCCAGAATTCCTAACACGGCCTTCTTCCATGTTGGCATTTGCTTCAGCATACGCATTCGCCTACCTTATTATATATACACACTTATGGTATCATTTGTAGTTTCCTTGGTCAATTTGTAGAGTGCCAAAATTAGCTGCGTATCTTTGTTGCTTCTCACAATTGACAAAAAGAAAGAGCCATCCGCACGGATGACTCTCTCATCGCACAAAGCGTCAGCTCAGTTGTCCTTCTCGTCTGCCAAGAAGCGCTCAATTTGCTTAGCCACTTCCAGCAGAGCGTGTTCAACAGCTTGGCAAGCAATCATCGTATCTACAGCGCAGCAGCCCTTCTTTTCAAGGGTCTTGCCATACGCGCGTACAGATACACTTGACAATTTTGCCTCGTTCTTAAAGAACAGCCCCATGATTTGCAGCTCTTCGTACCCGTCCTGCGGATTGTCAACTCCAACGCCAAAACTAAAATCTGTAGTCTTTTCATCAAAGTCGTAGTCACACAGGACCGTTGGCCGAACCATCAAACAGGTGACTCCATCTTCATCCGTACGAGTATCGAGCATATACTCATGGTCTGGATTGTACAATCCAGACCATTCGCATAGGCTGCGATTCTCGAACAGGCAGATGTCATTGAGGACTTCCATAGCAAAATTAGAATTCATAAAAATTTCTCCTTTTTCAAACTGTTGTTTTGGTTTTGATTTCTCATTGCTGAGTGAATCAAGATGCTTCACAAAACCAAGGATGCTCTGCCGTTACAGCAGTGCCAGTCTGTCAAAGTTGATTTTACAAATTCCGCTATCGTGCGATACTCAAATTATAGCACACCGAAAATCCTGTTCGCAACCGTTTTACAAGCATTATCAAAGCAAAAGGAGCCGCCCGCTAAGGCAGCTCCTCGCCGTATCAACTATTTACGCTGGATTTTGCATCCGGAGCCGCTTTCTCAAGTTCCTCTGCGACAAACAGAAAACCCTGACGAGCTGTCTCACATGCACTGCGAGCAACGAACTTGTTAAATCCCTGTTTCAGGCAGAGCTCCTCATACTGGCGCAGGTCCGCCGAAGACGGCTCTGCTGCCGTTCTGAGTTGCTTAATGACAGCCTGAAAGTCATCATTAAGCTCATCCAGATTGCGGAAGTAAGCTCTCAAGGACACAGGTTCGATGTTGCTACCATTTTCGAGCACTTGCGGCGTTACACTGACACGAAGAACCAACTGATTGTCTTCAACAACATACCCCGTTAAAAGCCAGAATCCGTATTCCGGACCAGCCCCTTCCGGACGGTCTTTGAAAACGCCAGTGGCCTCATGCTCAATGTTCTGCAAGGCTTCATAAATAGAATAAGAATACATAACGATTACTCCTTTTAATTAAAAATGAATGATTTTGATTTTCCCATCAATCAATGGGCGAATCAGAAACTCGACAAAACCAATAATGCTCCGCCTTTTGAGCAGTGCTAAGTCATTTTCAATTATCAGATGTAGCCAACAATATTCTTATATACAGCACTATTATTATATCACATCGAAAATCCAATTTTCAACCTCATCCAACAAAAAAGAGCCGCCCGAAAGCAGCTCTTCCCGAAAATCATATCAGCTCTTATACCGTATGAGTAACGATATCAAAGGTGTCCTTTCCGGTCACAGTGAGTGCAAACTCCATCGTCCAAGCCCAAAGCTCGATGATGCCGCTTACAATCTCATCTTCGGAAAAACCGGCATCGTATTCAGGAGCGCCAAGCGCTTCCCAAACCAAGAACGAAAGGCCCTTATAATTGTCATTCTCCACCATGCGAACAAATTCGCTGCCTTCAAACGCAATCGTCTCATCGCAAACCGTGTCGAGCTCGCCATCCGACAGAGAAATGGTAATAGTGCCACTCTTCTTTCTGACGACTTCCTCAAACAGTTCGATAAGATAAGCTGTCTCGTCCTTGCTGACCATCTCGGAGACCTGATTGATTTTCTCGCCATACTTTTCGCAGTACAGAGCATAAGCGTCCATCTGAGTGTTCATAGTCATATCCATAATATATTTCTCCTTTATATTAAAAAACAGAATGTTGATTTTGATTTTACCCGGTGAAGGGTCGAATCAATGAAGCTTCGACAAAATCTGTATGCCCTGCGTTTTACCACAGTGCGTTCATTCTGCCTATAAAGGCACTATACTATGACAACCATGTACAAATATGGCTTAATACAATATTAGCATAGAGACAGCAAACAGTCAATAAAAAAGAGCCGCCCGAATAGCGATATAGGCTGTACAATTAGCAGTTTCGACAGCATTTAAAGCTTGATTTTGTGCAGAAAGGCAATCGCACAGCTCCTCATACAATGCCATAGGTGTTGTAAACTATCGTGCCTTTCTGCATAGCATCTTTTACCCTGTTTGCAATCGCAGATTGACCATCTTCAGCATAAAAAGCGATGCAAAAGACGGCGTTTTCGAGAGCTTTTTCCTGACAAGCACCTCTATTGGTAGCATTGTCCGCATCACCACACACTTCAATCGTTGCGAACTTATCGATTGCCAGCACTCGCTTCTTTCGGTTCGGCGCAAACTTCATCTTGTCGCGCTCACATGGCAGATACTCCGTCACTTTAATGCTCTTAGCTTCGCTACTTTGTCTGCACTCTTTCAGGACTTCGCCAACCAGCAAGTCAAACCCGGAATTGCCCGTAGACGCATACTGACGGATGCCGCTCTTGTGGAACATCAGTATCAGGCTCTTGATAGCAGCCTTCATGTTCGTTGTGTCTTCCGGGTACTTCATTTTATTATTGTCTGGGCCGATGATGGCGCAAACGGACGGCATATTGTTGTCACATTGGCTTTCCGCCTGCACCTGCTGCTCCTTCAATGTCCTCCGAACAATTTGTAGGTTAAGACCCATAAAGCTGCCATCAATATTGGAAGGATGCGCACATAGATTTCTGAGCTGCGCCGCCATTCCCAGACATCCTACATTGTCATGCGAAAGAAGATTTGCATAACCCCTTTCACGACAGCACTCTGCAATCACATCCCCAACATCTTTGTCAGAAGAAGCCGCAGCCGCTTTCAGGCTCTGATAGATTTCTCCGAGGGTCAGTCCTCGAACGGTCTCATCGTTTAGAATAGCACTCATCGTAGAAGCAATTCGCTTCATGTCATTACTTTGCTCGGTATTTTCAAGAATTTCCTTGACTCTTTCGCTATTCTCTTTTATATAGGCAAATAAGTCATTGACCAGTGTTCTGTTTAATTCGTGTTCCAAAGCCCGATAAAACTCGATACCGATTGGGGCACAATCCGCATTTCCGTTCTGCTGACTAATTTTGTCATATGCAGCAGCGGTCTGGAGGTAGTTTTTACATTGCGCAGATAGTAACTTCCAGCCTTCTCCGAACCACTTTTCTGCTTCATCACCAACAATACTCCCAGCATGACTTTTAACGGCCAGACTAATCAGCGCATGGACTGCATCTTCCATGTCCCCGTTATTGTCCCATCCATTATCAGATGCGCATTGTACAACTTGACTCATCAAGTCAGTATACTTTGTTAGCTGAGTGGTAATTAAGTTTGCATCCGCAATCGATGAAACTAAATTTTTTCGGTAACTAATCGGGGGATGTACTGGCACTTTTTTCCGTATATCATATTTGCTATCGAGCATCAATTTTAGCACGAATTGAGTATCAAGTTTTCCCCCAGCGCTTAGAGATTTTTTGAGCAAGCTCGTCCAATTCATACCCAATTCGTCAGCAAAAGCTGCATACTGCGCATTTCTGTCATAAGGAAACAGAACACTGTCTCCTTCTTTGCAGAAAGTCAGCATAAGTCCTTTTACAAGTGGTGTTAGATTTTTCGGATTCACCGCTGCCTTTAATAACCGTTTCTTCGTTCTATCTACTGTAGTTTTTGTTCGTGTCAGTGTACCACATTTTTCGTTACTCCGTAGCCATCTTTCATATGAGAGCACTTTGCTTGTCACTTTGTCTGCCGGTTCTATTTCTTTTATAGTAAGCTCCGGCGAACGGGCAGCTAATATGCCTAGACACGCCCATCTTAATTCTGGTACAAATATATCTCGCAGAATAGTCTGCTTATTTATTGCAAACATTTCGTCGGAACATTGCGCAATAGTATCTCGTTTTTCTTTTCGAATCTCTTTTGCTCCATGATTGTAAGTCTCCACCTCAACATCTGTGAAATACCACTTTTCTGTTTCCTCAACCCATTTTGGGTCATCATAAATGTCCCAGAGAAGTTTTTCACTGTTAGGCAGTTTAAGATTTTGACGGATATTTTTTTCATTTGGCATAAGAGCTCTGTTTGAGCAAACAAATAAATCATACTTGCTGATTATATCGTTATACGCGAAGTTGGGGTTTGAATCAATCGAAAAATTTGGTATACATGTTATGGTAACTTGCGAAAACAGTTGTTCAAGTAGAAGCTTTGTGTCTGCTTTTTCATCTCTGGTTGCGTCAATGTATCCAAAAATCATTGACTTCCCAAAGCACAAAACGCCATCGCTTTTCAGAATTCTCTTACAATTTTGAAGCACCTTTTTTAAGAAATCGATATATTCATCAAAGTCTTTTTTATCAAAGAAAATTCTTCCTCCATAATCAAGGTCTCGCCTTTTGGAAAAAACATCTATATAAGCATCTATAACATTACTTTTATGATACCATTTCTCGGAAGTTTCTTTATCTATAACAGGTCTCAATGCAGTGTCGCCAACTGTTCCTCCCATGTTCGGAGGCATAAAAAGCAGTATAAAATCTTTGGAATTGTCTTTAACTGCTTCAAGCATATCTAGCATATTTACGCCGACATAGAGTATATTGTTATCCATCACTTTCACCTTTCAATATTCTTTTTATGCCAATTTCCAACAATATATCTACTATTTCTCAAAATCAATACTAACCGTGCCATCGGCAGCAATCTTCAGGCGCATTGTCCTTATGTACCGCTCGTAGAATTGCTTTTGCTCTGCTTTGGACATCTCTATTCTAGTCTGGAGCAGTGCCACATTAACCATTTCCTGCACTTTGAAGTTCTCAAAATGCTTGCTGACAAAGCGCTGGCATTCGCTCAACAGTGCGTCAACCTTCATTTTGTGGGACTGCCCTCCCTGACAGAACTGGTCAAGATAGCAGAAAGGTATGTCACTGTCAATCATCTTCTGCACTACTTCCCCGCTGACCTTGCTTTGCTCAACCATTACGAGAAACCTTGCCGTGCTGACCGAGCTGATGAGTCCCCAGTAGTCCGAATCGGAAGAGAACAGTAAGAAACTGTCTACCTTATTCATATAGTGCTCTTTGCAGCAGCCAGCAACGAGCATGACATCTACGAGGCTCTTGCCCGTCAAAACACGCTCCGTCATCTGATGCTCAATCGTGGCCTTGGTGTGTTTCTGTAACAGGTTCCAAGCCGAGGATGCATTCACATCATTGAATAAGATTATTTTTGCGATTTTAGCCAGTGTCTCCGGCTGCATACTTTGGAGTGCTGCGCAGAGTTTCAAGGGGTCACAGTTCTCACAGTCCACAAGCGCTACCGTCTGCTCGCTGGCATCGACAAAGCTATAAATATTGCGCTGTGTTTCCTTACCCTCTCCCCTGACATTAGAATAGCCGGTGAAGACTTCTCCATTCTGCTGATAAAGGCGACTTAGAAATTTCTCGTCATTGTAAAGTATGTTTCCATCGTCCTCTTTGCCCCAGCGCCAGTTGATGAACATACGATATGGATAGCGTTCGAGGTTTTCCATGTAATACTCGAAGACTTCTTTGTTCTTTTTTGTGCTGTTGGCACCGGGAATGATGAAGAGCTGTCGCACAAATTCCCAACTAATCCAGATGGGAAACAGTGTCTTGCAAGCATCAATGTGCTGTTGCAAGAGGCTGTTGATTTTTGGCAGATACTCTTCCAACTTTGGATTTGCCTTGATAATTTCAATTCCATCCTTGTGAAGCTGGTTGACCATTCCCTGCGTCTGCGGGATAGTATGCAGGTTCTTCAACTCCATCAGAATCAACATAGAGAACCGCTTAAAATTCCTCTCGATTTCAGTACGGAGACCGCAGAGATTACGGATGATGCGAGCATTCTTATTCTCGCTCAACTGCTCATAGATATCCTGCTCAAGCCCTGTATACTGGCTCTTCCAGTGGGATTCCGATACACCGATAAGGAATGCCACCTTGGAGACAATTTCGTATTCCTCGCCTCGCCGCTCGCGGTACTTTTCACGCTTGGAGAGTTCTTCTTCCTCTACAACTGCCGTTTGCTCCATACCTTTTCCCTTCTTTCATTGCACAATCCATTACACCATTAAAGACCAGTGAGGTCCACTTCATAGGTCAAGCCTTCAGGAATTTGCTCCTGCTTGAAGAAAATCGCCATGTACCACGGTAGGTACAGGATGCCGCCCCCTACTTCTACATTGCCCTTGCAGAAAACAATTGCTTGTTTTGCTTTCCACTCGTCTACCTTCATTACCTTATTTAATGCAGCGTGCTTCTTGTAGTCATTACCGGATTTGATTTCAACGAGGTCAATTGCCGTGCCTTCCTGCAAGACGAAATCCAACTCACCGTATTTCTTGGTATCGAAGTAATGCAGCGAGAAGCCATTTGCTTTAAACATCTGCGACATAGCGTTTTCCAGAATACTGCCCATATTTACGCTCAAGTCACCTTGCAGAATGCTGAATTGGATGTTATCCATCGACAGAGCACAGAGCAGCCCCGTGTCTCCCATGAACAGCTTGAAGAGGCTGCGCTTTTCATTCAGCTTGAGAGCTGCTCTCGGCTCTTCTACATTATAGCAAGCATTTGCGACACCCGCGTCCGTAAGCCAGTTAAAACTATCTGCATAACGGTTCATACGCGCAGCCGCTGCCAAGTCCGTGACAGTAAATCTACGATTTTTCTCATTAAGCTGAGCTGGGATAGAGTCAAAGATGGCTCTGATTTTGGGTCGGTCGCTCTCGTTGGCATACTTTGTGATGTCTTGGCGATACAGTTCGATGATTTCATTCTGGGCTTTGATTACTCTCCCAATGTCGTGTGTTTCCACATAGGTCTGAACAACTTTTGGCATACCACCCACGATGATATAAGAGTAGAACAGCTTGCTCATCGTGGTATGGATGATATCCGATACCGGTATTCTATCCTGATATGCTCTGCGCATCGCATCAATCGTTGTCTGCTGCACACCGTTTGCAATGATGAACTCCTCAAAGTCCATCGGGTACATCGTAAAGGGGTCCTCAAAGCCGACCGGCAAAGATGGAACCACCTTGTTTTTCACGCCGAGCAGCGAGCCGGTCTCGATATAATCGAAGCGTCCGTCTTCAACCAAGAATTTGATGGCAGCACGAGCATTGGGGCATTCCTGAATTTCATCCAGCAGAATAAGTGTATCTCCCGGAATCAGAGGCTTACGCGCCAGTGCTGAGAGGCCCTCGATAATCGTGTTCGCATCGAGGTTTCCATCAAAAACTTTCTGGACATTCGTGTTTCGTATGAAGTTGAACTCAACGAAGCATTTGTACTCATTTTTTCCAAACTCACGCACAACCGTTGTTTTACCAATCTGACGAGCACCTTGGATGCAGAGCGCCGTTCTCTTTTTCTGCTTCTTCCATTCCAGCAGTTTATCGTAAGCCTTTCGATAAAGCATAGTCGTGTCCTCCGTTTACAGTGTATGTCAATATTTTACCACATTAACGATGTTTTCTCAATATAGAAATAACAAAATTCCAGCGTTTAAATTTGTGCATTGCGACATTTTTCCAGTTTTTTAATGCAATCGTTGCAACAAAATACCGATTTAAAATTATGTAATCTGTAACATTTTTCTCTTCATATGAAAAAACACCTTTCCTATGGACTTTTTCTATTGGCCATGGTATAATTTGCACGGTTTTGTAAAAGGATGTCGTTTTATGCCGAAGAATAATAAAAATGAGGTTTCACACTCGTGGAACTCATCGTTGTGCTGCTCATTTTAGCTGTTCTGGCGGCTTTACTAATTTCCTCGCTAACCGGATATATCGATAAAGCAAGGAAAATTTTGTCTTAACAAATGAAGATAACAAAGCCCCCCCCGTAGAGCGTTTGTACTCTACAGGGGGGCTTTTTTGTGCTAAATAATTGATGTCTTAGCTTCGGACCATACTTTCATAAGCCCGCACATACAAATGCCTCACTACTGGTTATAATTATACCAGCAGTGAGGCACTTTATTTTAATCTTTAATCTTCTTCAACTATTTCATACTCTGGGTCTTCAAAAGCGTCCTCATCATAATCATAGTCACCCGGATTTGACATGTGCAGTGTTTCCGCTCCCGTTCTTGCGCAAGAGCATAGATAGAGTGCATACTCCTCAGCGGCCTCCTCTGTGTCAAAAACCTCTTCTTGCTCTTCACCATCCATAATAATCTTATACTTCATCTTTTTTCTCCCTTCAAAATTTATGCTGCTCCTTTTACATAGCCATCCACAATGGTCTGGTTAGGCAGCAGCTCGATTCCTGCAGCTAATGCTTCTGCTGCCTTCTCTACTGAGTGGTGTCGCCCTTCTGGTAAAAGTCTAATATGGCTATTAACTTCAAAGCATTTTCCACAAGAAGTGTACCGGCGTGTAGCCTTTTCGATAGCAGGAACACTTTCATAGATTTCCTCTATGTCAGAATACGACATCTGTGGAATTTTTGATTTTGCACACTTTTTTTCAAGAACAAATAAGAAATCTTTAAGCGCCTTTTTATTCTTTATTCCAAGCACAAGCATTGTAATTGCTACGACGCTGACACCTCCCATGATGAGCTGCATTTTATGAGCTTCTAACCATGCAACGAACTCTTTTCTCTCCATTGGGCTACCTCCTTCATTTATTGTAAGTTTAGTATAGCAGACCAACAAGAACCCGGCGTTCGCGTTTTGCGAACAAAAACACCACACTGCTAAAAAGCAATGTGGTGAAATTATATTATTCAAACAGAGCTACAGCTCTTCAAGAAAGACCGTGCATATTTATTATCGCATCTTGCGAATGACAGCATCATTTGTATACCGATTGCCAAGTTCATCTCTACAGAATAACCCGTATCAATCATCCCAACGACATACCTAAGTGCTAAATAATAATCAGCCAAATCAGACCACTCTTCATCTGATTTCAGCGCTTTAATAAGCTCATTCAACAATTCATCAAAATCCGATATGAAACCAGCCTTTTTCTCTTTCACTTCGACAGGCTCATTGTGTTTTACCCTCTTCATCTCCATATAAGTCAATTTCTTGGATAGTAACTTGTTCTGCATAGCAAATGCCTGATTTATATCGATTATCTGTGACCACCAAATGAAGATGCTCCAGATGATATCTGCTACTACCTCTGGCTTTTCTATCTGTTTCAAGGCGACCATAAACTCTTGAAAAACATCCACTATTATGCTGCCGCGAAGTGTATCGCCTTTGGAAAATGCCGTTAAAATGCGCTGGCAATATTCGATACCCTGCTTGAAGTGCTCGTTGCACATATCTTCCTCATGTGTAAAAAGTGGCAGCATTGCCTCTTGTAGTGCGACAACTTTCTTGGGCGAATCAAGATTAAATGATATTTTCTCCAATCCTGTCAGTTCTGTATGAAGCAACTCATCTATAGTTTTTCCATAATGTTCTGCAATGGCTTTAAGGGTCTCCGGGTCTGGCTTCCTTACGCCACTTTCATACCCTTTGATTGTGGATTTTGCAAAACCAATTGTATTTCCAAGCACATCAAGAGTTTCTCCGTGTATTATCCTAAGATGCTTTATATTTCTGCCCAACAAATTATCATCCATATAATTACCTTTCTTTGGTATTCATCTTTACCTACTTCTCCAGCATCTTTACATCACGAAGCAGAGAAAGGAAAAAAGACTTGTTTTTGCCTCTTTCGTAGCGTTTGCCTTCCAATACTCTGCAAATTTTCCATTTTAGCCCATCGAACGCGACGGCAGGTCCCACGGCTTGATAACTTTTGTGTCTGTTCCGTGACTCTCAATGGCTACCACCTGCACGATTTCATCGAAATCGCCACCGGCATATTCCATGCAAAGCAGTGCAGCACTCCCCTTTCGGCTCGGCCAGCAGGTCACTTTATTCACATCGCGATAGGTGTAGCCGTTGTCGTAGGGTGCGACTTTATCGAGCTTGTCCATTTCTTCGAGAATCCAACGAAGGTTCGGGAGGCAGGAGCCCATACCAGCATCATTGAGGATAATGCCAGCATCAGCATTTAGCGTGAAGTCTCGGTCTTCATCGAAGCGCCCAGCATCGCTGAATGCTTTATATAGGATGGCTTTGCCCTTCGGGTCGTTCTGCATGATTCGGAATAGTTTCACATATCTGCGCTGGATGACCATAATGTGTGCCTCCTTATGAATACTATCTGATTATGTTCATATTATAGCTTTTTTTCAATATAGCGGCAACGGCATTACCAATTTTGTTGCCGAAATGTCCAAATAAATCCGCCCGCCGTGTTGGAATGTCTGATATTTTATGATAAAATAATTATAATTGTATAATTTTAGGCGGAAACGGCTGTACATCCGCTTTATAGGACATCCGAGATGATATAATGGGTGTATCCTGAAAATTCACGGAGGACAAACATGAACAAGCAACAGTTAGCTTCTAAGATTTGGGCTTCTGCCAACAAAATGCGCTCCAAAATTGAGGCAAATGAATACAAGGACTACATCTTGGGCTTCATTTTCTATAAATTTCTTTCTGAAAAAGAGGTCAAGCATCTCAAGAAGAACGCGTGGACGGATGAATACCTGCCGCAGCTAAACGAGGAAGATACTGATACTGTTGAAAGTGTCCAGAGCAGCATTGGCTACTTCATTTCCTATGATAACTTGTTCTCCACTTGGCTCGCCAAAGGCAGCGATTTCAGCGTACAGGATGTAAGAGATGCGTTGTCGGCCTTTGACCGCTTAATCAGTGAAAACTATAAGCATGTTTATGCCGGTATCTTTGACACACTCCAGACCGGTCTTTCGAAGCTCGGCGACAGCGCAGCCTCTCAGTCCAAGGCAATCAGTGAGCTCATCCAGCTCATCAAGGATATCCCCATGGACGGCAAGCAGGGCTACGATGTGCTTGGCTTCATTTATGAGTACCTCATCAGCATGTTTGCAGCCAACGCCGGTAAAAAAGCTGGTGAATTCTATACTCCACATGAAGTATCGCAGTTAATGGCCGAGATTGTTGCAAATCATCTTAAAGACCGTGACACAATTAAAGTGTACGACCCCACCAGTGGTTCTGGTTCGCTTCTCATCACCATCGGCAAAAGCGTTTCAAAGTACCTCGGCGGCAAGAACTCTGTAATGTACTATGCTCAGGAGCTTAAACAAAACACTTACAATCTAACCCGTATGAACCTTGTCATGCGAGATATCGACCCTAGTGATATCAAGGTCCGAAATGCAGATACGCTTGAAGATGACTGGCCGTACTTTGAGGATAGTGACCCTGTCGGAACTTACGAGCTAATGCGTGTTGATGCCGTTGTATCGAACCCGCCCTACTCGCAGGTATGGGACTCAGCAAACAAAGAAAATGACCCTCGATACTCAAATTATGGTGTTGCCCCGAAGAGTAAAGCTGATTATGCCTTCTTACTTCATGACCTGTACCATGTTCTCTCCGATGGCATTATGACCATCGTTCTGCCTCACGGTGTATTGTTCCGTGGCGGCGAAGAAGGTAAGATTCGGCAAGCCCTCATTGAGAAGCATCAGATTGATACTATCATTGGTCTCCCCGCCAACATCTTCTTCGGAACTGGTATCCCAACCATTATCATGGTTTTACGCCCGCAGCGAGAGAACACCGATGTCCTTATCATTGATGCCTCTAAAGGCTTTGAAAAGGAAGGCAAGAATAATAAACTCCGTGCATGTGACATCAGGCGTATTGCTGATACAGTTAAAGAGCGCAAGAGTATTGACAAATTCTCTCGCGTAGTGAGCATCGATGAAATTCGAGCCAATGATTATAACTTAAACATCCCTCGCTATGTCGATTCTTCCGAACCCACTGAGAGTTGGGACATCTATGCAACTATGTTCGGTGGCATTCCCCAGACCGAACTTAATGCCCTCAAGGATTACTGGGAAGCCTTTCCCAGCCTGAAATCCACACTGTTTAACAATCCCGACTCTGCGTACTGCTCTCTGGCTGTTTCTAATGTAAAAGAAGCTGTTTCTGAAAATGTGGATGTCGTATCTTTTAAGCAACGGTATGCTGCTGCTTTTCACAATTTCAAGGATTACCTAGAAAGCCATCTAATCGCAGATATGGAGGGCATCAATATATCAACTGCCGAAGATATCCTCGCACATGACATTTTCTCGCGCTTGAGCGGCATTCCTCTGGTGGACAAATATGATGCCTACCAACTGCTGGATAATGAATGGAGCAAAATTGCGGTTGACATCGAGACCATCCAAGCGGATGGTAAAGAGGCTATCACTGCTGTTGACCCTCACTTGATTATCAAAAAAATCAAGCGCAACGGCAAAGAAGTCGAAGACGAGGTACAAGATGGGTGGGTCGGACGCATTATCCCGTTCGACCTTGTTCAGAGCACTGTTCTCAAAGAGCAAAAAGATGCCATCAAAGAGAATGAAGCTCGTCTGACTGATATTGCATCTGAATATGGTGAACTCTTCGATTCACTTACAGAAGATGAAAAGCAGTACGAGTTTGCTGGCGAAGATTCCTTTGTAATGGCCGAAGTCAAAAAGGCTGCAAAATCCAAGGGCATTGAACCTGATACAAAGGAAAAACTGCGCAGGGTCTTAGCCCTCAATGACGAAGAGCGGTCTCTTAAAGCTGCAACCAAAAAAGGAACTGCCGCTCTGGAAGATGCGAGCAAAACTGCAATTGAGTCCCTCTCTGATGAGCAAGCAGAAGACCTCTTGGTTCGCAAATGGATTTCGCCGCTCGTCAGCAATGTCAATCAGTTACCTGAAGATATGCTCAGCACTCTCATTTCCCGCGTCTGTTCGCTTGCCTCCAAATATTCCACCACATTTGAAAATACTGAGACTCAAATTCTTAATGCCGAATCTTCCTTGTGTTCGATGATTGATGATTTGACCGGCAATGATTTCGACATGAGTGGTCTCAAAGAGTTCAAGAAACTGCTCGGAGGGAATTGATATGCCAGACAAAGTTAATAATCCCCAAATTCGCTTTGAGGGTTTTACTGACGCTTGGGAACAGCGGAAGCTTGATGAAGTGTTTGATTGCACTGTCCCGAACAACACACTTTCCCGTGCCGAACTGAGTTTTGATGAAGGAACTGTCCTAAATGTTCATTATGGAGATGTGCTGATAAAGTATGGCTCTGTGCTGGATGTTCAGAAGGACGATATTCCTCGAATCCCGCATAGATGCCGAGAGGATTTCAATGGGGCTTTATTGCAGGATGGCGATGTTATTATCGCTGATACCGCAGAAGATGAAACGACCGGAAAAGCCTGTGAAATAAGCAATTCGCAAGGGAGTGCCATAGTTTCGGGGTTACATACAATGGTGTTCCGTCCTCGGCATAGAATGGCGTTGGGTTACCTTGGTTACTATCTCAATTCTAATGCATATCACCACCAGCTTTTGCCTCTAATGCAGGGCATAAAAGTGCTCTCTTTAAGCCGCAGCAACATACAAAAAACAAGCGTGAGTTACCCCATAGAAGTGAAGGAACAGAAATTCATTGCCAACTACTTCAGTCAGCTCGACCGCCTTATCACCCTTCATCAGCATAAGTATGACAAGCTGCAAATTTTGAAGAAAGCTATGCTTGAAAAAATGTTTCCGAAAAATGGCAGCAGCGTTCCCGAAATTCGATTCAAGGGATTTACTGACGCTTGGGAACAGCGGAAGTTATCTGAGTTACTCTATTTATCAAGTGAAAGAAATAATGGGAGCTATACTAGAGATGATGTTTTAGCAGCCTCGTTAGGAACAGAATTACAGAAGAAACACATTTATTTTGGTTTAAGAGCAACGGATGAATCCGTAAAAAATTACAAGGTAGTACTTCCAAACGATGTAATATACACGAAGTCTCCAATTAAAGGATTTCCTAATGGAATTATTAGGACAAGTAAGGGTGAAAACGGCATAGTTCCTACTCTTTATTGTGTTTATCACAGTGTTGATGTAATCAATCCATCAATTATTCAGGCATACTTTGAAAGTAAGGAAAGACTGGATGCATACTTGGTTCCACTTGTAAATATTGGGGCAAGAAATAATGTTAATATAACGGATAAAGAATTTCTGGATGGTTCGCTTTGTATCCCGAAGGATAAAGCTGAACAGGATAAAATAGTCGATGTATTGGAACGGCTCTCTAACCTTATCACCCTTCATCAGCGTAAGTTAGATACTCTAAAATATCTCAAGGAAGCCATGCTCGAAAAAATGTTTGTATGAGCAAAGGAGCCAAATCATGTCGTTCACAAAAGAAAAAGACTTCGAGGACGCTCTCGTTAATATGCTCCACATGGAAGCTGGGTGGAAAGACCCCCTTCTCACCTACCCAACAGAAAAAGACCTTCTGGATAACTGGGCTGGGATTCTCTTCCGCAACAACTGTGGAATTGACCGTCTGAATAACTGCCCGTTGACCGATACCGAAATGCAGCAAATCATGGAGCAGATTCGAAATCTGCGTACTCCATTGAAGCTCAATGGCTTTATCAACGGCAAGAGCGTTGCTATCAAACGCGACAATCCGAATGACAAACTGCATTTCGGCAAAGAGGTCAGTCTCAAAATCTATGACCGCCTTGAAATCGCAGCAGGTGAAAGCACCTATCAAATCGTTCGTCAACCCCGCTATAGCGCAAAGACCGACATTGCCAATGACCGGCGCGGCGACTTGGTGCTGCTCATCAATGGTATGCCTGTCATCCATATCGAGCTGAAACGAAGCGGAATTCCAATCAGTCAAGCAACAAACCAGATTGCAAAGTATGCAAAAGAAGGTGTTTTCACCGGTCTTTTCTCCCTTGTGCAGGTTTTCGTTGCGATGACTCCGGAAGAGACTGTTTACTTTGCCAATCCCGGTCCTGATGGGAAATTCAACTCCAACTACTTCTTCCATTGGGCTGATTACAACAATGTCCATATCAATCGCTGGCAGGATATTGCTAGAAGCCTTCTCTCAATTCCTAAGGCACACGAACTGATTGGTTTCTATACCGTGGCTGACGGTGCAGATGGTGTTCTGAAAGTCATGCGTCCCTACCAGATTGCAGCAGCCGAGAAGATTTCCGATGCGGTTTCTAAATACAAATGGGAAGTTCTGCCTGACAAGGTAAATCAGTTGGGCGGCTATGTCTGGCACACTACCGGTTCTGGTAAGACCATGACCAGCTTCAAGTCCGCACAGCTCATTGCGGTATCTAAGACTGCCGACAAGGTTGTTTTCCTGATGGACCGCATCGAGCTCGGCACACAGTCTCTTGAAGAGTATCGCAATTTTGCTGCCGAGAACGAATCAGTACAAGCCACAGAGAACTCTAAGGTTCTAATCGCAAAGCTCAAAAGCAAAGACCCGGCAGACACTCTTATCGTAACTTCTATCCAGAAGATGAGCATTGTTGCCAAGGAGTGTGAAGAAAGAGATAGAGACATCATTCAGAACAAGCGAATCGTCTTCATTATCGATGAGGCCCACCGGTCCACCTTTGGCGATATGCTCACTGCCATTAAAGATGCCTTTATCCGTGCCATCTTCTTCGGCTTTACGGGTACTCCTATCTACGATGAGAATGAGAAGAAGATGAACACGACTGCCTCTGTGTTTGGCAATGAACTTCATCGGTATACCATTGCTGATGGTCTGAACGACAAAAATGTTCTTGGCTTCGACCCGTGTATGATAATGGTATATACTGATAGAGATATGCGCCGAGTTGTCGCCCTCGAAAAAGCAAAGGCAACTACCGAGCAAGAGGCAATCGCTGACCCTCAGAAGAGCAAAATATACTATAAATATATGAATGATGTCCCGATGGCTGGCTACTTGGATGGCGCTGGGGACTACCATAGCGGTATTGAGGACAATTTCCCGAATGCGCAGTATAAGAACGATGTATACACAAAAGAGGTTGTCAACGATGTTGCCAATAACTGGGACAGGCTTACTCATAACAGTATGTTCCACGCCATTTTTGCAACGAGCAGCATTGCTGAGGCAATAAACTACTATCGTTTGTTTAAGGGCACAGCTCCACAACTCAAGGTCGCCGCACTATTCGACCCAAATATTGATAACAATGATGGCTTTGACATCAAAGCTGATGCCTTGAATGAAATTATTCTTGACTACAACGCGCAGTATAACCAGCACTTTTCTATTCCGACTTACGCGTTAATGAAAAAGGATATTTCTGCAAGACTTGCTCACAAGTATCCCTACACTCGCATCGAGCGCGAGCCGAATAAACAGATTAACTTACTTATCGTTGTAGACCAAATGCTGACAGGCTTTGATTCGAAATGGATAAGCACTCTTTTTCTGGATAAGGTCTTACAGTATGAGAACATTATTCAGGCGTTCTCTCGTACCAACAGAATCTTCGGAGATGCTAAACCGTTTGGTTCGATTCGGTACTATCGCCGTCCTCATACGATGCTGCGCAATATCGATGATGCCGTCAAGCTGTATTCTGGAGACAGACCTTATGCTCTATTTGTTCAAAAACTGCCTGATAACATTCGAGCCATGAATCATGTGTTCGCTGAAATCACTATGCTTTTCAAGTACGCTGGCAAGCCTGATTTTATGAGTCTCCCCGATGACAAACCAGCACGCCGCAAGTTTACAAAGCTATTCAATAAACTGACAGAACTCTTAGAGGCCGCAAAAGTTCAGAGCTTTACTTGGGAGGACCCATCGAGCAAGGATGAAGCCACCGGCGAAATAGTGACGCTTGATTTTGATGAGCACACCTACTATATTCTCCAGCAGCGCTACAAAGAACTCGGTCGCGGTGGGCGTGGTGAAACTGATGATGGCGAGGCATACGACCTCAAGAGCCACATTACTGAGATAGATACTGGGCGAATTGATGCAGATTACATGAACTCTCGGTTCGATAAGTACATGAAAGTCATCAACTTAAAGGGAGCATCAGCTAAAGATATAGAGGATGCTGAGACCGAACTGCATAGGACTTTCGCTACTCTATCACAGGAGGAGCAAAAGTATGCCAACCTCTTCCTGCACGACATCCAGAGCGGCGATGTCAATGTCGAACCGGGCAAAACATTCCGCGACTACATCGTCGAGTACATGGCCGAAGCCAAGAACGACCAAATTCACAGATTCGCTGATACACTCGGAGTTGATGAAAAGCTGCTTCGTGACCTCATGGCATTGCATCCTACACAGAAAAACATCAATAACTTCGGTCGCTACGATGCGATTCGCTCCACTATTGACCTTGCCAAAGCAAGGGTGTACTTTGAGAGAGTTGAGGGTGTGTCCTTAATTCCTCCCAAAGTAGCCGCAAAAGCTGATAATCTGCTCCGTAAGTTCATCTTGGATGGCGGCTTTGATATCGAAACAACCAAGAGGTAAATTCAGGTGAGTTAATGGATAATGCCAATCACACGCTCCGAATGAACTATATGAACCGTCAGGACCTCTGCACGGTGATTGATGTGGATTTTAAGCATGAGCGCATCAAGATTGAGAACCACACAAACAAAATACCTCTTCGAGCTTTCGGTGTGCTAGAGAATTCATCATGGGAAGACTTCCAGATATTCTTGGAAGATAGATGCCTCCCGCGCACTCGCGCCGGTCTGAAAGAGATTCTCCGCGATATGGGTGTGCCGTTCTATGACCCGCTGCTCATCATTGAGAAGACGCAGGGGCGCATAGCCGGAGACAATCAGTGGATAGCACTTATTCCTTTGAAACAATCTGAATAGCAAAATAAGAGGGCAGCACCCGTTATGGTCGCTGCCCTCTTCCCTTTAGTATGCTGCCCTGCTCAGGTTTTCCTCATAGTATGGATGTCCTTCGGCTTCCATCTGCATCCACGCCGGAGAGCCAAAATACTTGTACTGGTCCGTAGCCCTCATCGTCCAAATTGGCTGCATAGCGATGCCGTGCTTTTCACAAAGTTCTCTAAGCGTATTCAACTCGTACTGCGTAAAACAATCACTTTCCGCGTTTTCGTTCTGAGCGAATCCGTCTCGCTCAAGAGCTTTGTTAAGACTGAACTGGCGATATAAGTCTTTCTCGAATCCATCACCCCACGGAACAAACAAGATATGCAGATGAAGCGCTTTACCTTCTTCGTTTCCGTGAATATATACTCCGATGACTTCAAACGATGCGTGAGCCCGAATAAAATTGATGGCATACTCCTTCAAGATTTTTCTTTCAGCCTCATCATCACCATGCGGCGTGTCTTTGATGGTCCCAATTTGAACGGTCATAATCATCGCAATCGTTTTTTTGCTTTTAATTTGCTTTTGCAAATAACTACGCCCGGACTGAGGATTTTCTGGATGTCTCCAAGTGTATTCCCTTGCGGCATTTCCAAAAACACGCTCATATACATCTTCCAACGATACATCGATAGGGACTTCGTCACCGCATGGAATCATTCCGGCTGCTTTACTCCTAATTTTGTCAATCGTTTCCGTATAAGTCGTTGTCCATTTCATGTAGACTATTTTGCTGTTCGGCGTTGTAGGTTTATTATCGACTTCTTTTTTTGGTGCAAGAATTGCTCTATACTTTTCGATGTATTCTTGGCTTCCGTAACCATAAATCAGTTCCGGCCACTCAATCTTCACTTTGTATTTTTTGCCGACCGCTTCAAGCGCTCTTCTTTCTGCGTATCCCCAATCAAACTTCATTTCAGAGTCAGGGACCTTCTCTTGCTGTGTTCTATATGCTTTTAGTGCGCCAGTCAATGAAAACTGGCGAGACATTCCTGCTGTATAGCCGTCAGCCCAAGGAACATAGATGATGTGCAGATGGACTGGCTTGTTTTTCTCGTCGCCGTGAATAAAAGCGCCAATCACTTCGATTTGCTTATTTCTCTTGACGAAGTCCGCAAGATAACTCTTTAGAATTTCTCTTTCTACGCACTGCCCTTTATGGCTTATATCGCTGCCGTTGCCCACACATACGGTCCTGTCGTAGGCAATGTTCTTTGACTTTGCCTTTTCCTGACGCTCAAGATACACCACGCCAGTCATGTTCTTGCCTTCATATTTGGCGTTATATTCCCTTGCAGCATCGCCGAAGATTTCTTCGTAGGCCACCGCGATAGGCTTATCCATAAGCGTTTCGTTGTTGCCATTAAGAGCAGGCTCAACATCACGCAGTTGTCTTGCGTCTGTATCAGGAGCACGGCGAAGTTCCTTGAAGTAGTCCTGCGTCTGGATACCCTTGTCGCTTACATAGGCATATTCTTGCGTGATATATTCGTTCGTTTCCTTACCATTGCTCATAAAATTTTCCCCTCAAAAAAAAGCTTCCAAAGTGGTTGCTCTGGAAGCCATGTAATAACTTACTTCTTACTTACCAAACAAACTTGCAAGAAAACTCACACCAGTCGGCTTCACATCGGTCTTGATGACAACCTTCGGCGCGGTGCTGCTTGCATCTGTCGGTGCTGGAGTCTTTTCTTCAGTCTTGGTCTCTGTCTTGCTCTCCACCTTGGTCTGCTCAGGCTCGCTCGGTTTTTCTGTAGGTTTGGGAGCCTCGGTCGGGACCGGAGTAGGTGCAATTTCTTCTTTCATCGTATACACGATTTCGATGGTGGTTTGCCCGTCTTCAACGGTTGCGTCTTTCACCGTGGCATCATAGCCGTCAACGCGGGATACCTTTGCGGTGTAGGCAGCATCCTTCTTCACACCCAACACCGTCATCGTCCAATTTTTATCCTTGGTGATGGGCTGAGGCTCGGTGTGGATTGACTTGCCGTCCTGCTGAATATCAATCTTGATGCTGTCAGGGCGCTTACCCGTAGCGTTATCATTGTCATCCCATACGACCTTAGCAACGAGGTTCGTGCTTTCCGGTGCTGGTTTTAAATTATGCTCTGCTTTGATTGTCATCACACCGTCAGAGATATCATCTGCGGTGACAGTCGTCAAATACCCTGTCGGACTTGTTACCTCTGCTGTATAAGTTCCCAGTTTCGGAACCTTATCTGTTGTGTAACTCCAATTATTGCTTTCCTTTACCGTTACAGCCTCATCAAAACAGTTGACTCCGTTTCGCTTGAGCATGACTTTTAGGTAGGCAGGCCGACGATGTGTAGCATCATCATTGTCGTTCCAGATATTGTCGAGTTTGATTTTGATGGTCTGCAGCGTACTGTCTTCATTGAGTTCGTGGGTTGCCGTAACCTTGATATTACCGTTCTCGTCAATACTGTCGATTTTCACCTCTGTGGTATACCCTTCTGGGGTCGTTACCTCGATAGTATAATCGCCGACAACAGGGACATTCGCAAATTCAACGCACCAGCCCTTGTCAGCACAGGCTTCAACTTCTGCATACTTCTTATTGTTACGCATCAGGCGAGTACGCAACTTGTTGGGGCGCATATTATAGAGGTCAGATTCGTCGTTCCAGACATTGTTCAGTGTCACGGCGATGTTGCGGCGTTCAATTTTACTCTTATCAAGCGTGTGGGTGATAATAAACTGCATGTTTCCATTTTCGTCCACGCTGGTTTTTGTAAGTACAGATGTGTAATTTTTTACACTGTCAATCTCCGAGACGGTGTATGTTTTATCGCTCTTTCCTGCCGTTACACTTGTCCAGTTATCATTGGTAGCTGTGACGGGTGTTGCACTATCTCCATCAAACACATTAACTTCAACGGTGTCGGGGCGCATCTGATAGTCGTTATCATCGTCATCCCAGATATGCTCAACCGTTACCGTGATGTTTTTGACAGGAATCGGAGTCGGTGTCGGAGGTACTGTGGGTTCTGGAGTCGGCTCTGGCGTAGGTGTCGGCGTTTCGGTTGGTTTGGGAGCTGTGCAGGTGCGTGTTACCGTTACATCCATGTTGCCATCATCGTCGGCATCGCTCGTGACGATATCTGTATAGTTCTCGACCTCTACGGGTTTTACTGTATAGTCCTCATCGGGCAGGTCCTCAGCAACGGCTCGCCATGCATTTTCCTCATTCATTTCGAGGATTCGAACCGGAAATTCCCTGACATCGTAGACTGTTGCGATAGAGGTTTCGGGGCGATATTCGCCATTATAATCTGCATCGTCCCACACTGTAGCAACCGCAACATCAATCGTCTTGGGTTCTGGTGTTTCGGTAGGCGCAGGTGTCGGAGCGGGAGTTTCAGTCGGAACGGGAGTAGGCTTCTCAGTGGGAGCCGGAGTTTCGGTAGGTTTTGGTTCTTCCGTGGGTTTGGGTTCCTCTGTAGGCTTCGGAGTCGGTGCTGGTTTATCATCAGACTTAATAAAAGAACCGGAGTAACCCCACTTGTGGCCCTCGGCTTGAGAGGTCAGGCTCTTTGCCACGATGCAGCCGTTATAATTGCCGGAGTCCAGCGTTACATCTGCGTTTGGAGCTAAGACATGGCCGAAAAGAGATGTACTGCCAATATGCAGTTTGGCAGCGTTAGGAAATACCCACAGGATGTTCGTACCACTGTCAGAGTTTTCCGAAGCGTGGAGGTCATTACAGGTGATGCCCGGAATATTGATATCCGTACCGTAGTCGATGACTACGATGTCTTTCTGGCCGGAAGGAACCGACAGCGTCGGATAACCTGCCGACTTGAAGTCGATGGTGTAATAGTCACTGCCACCATTGCCCTTGATTTGGCCGTACTCAACAGGCTTGAGCTCGATGCCCTGCTTTTTCAGCGCGTCCGCAGAGAAGGTGTTATTGACCTGTTCGTTGATTGCCCTAAACGCTGCATCCATATCCATGTAAGCATCGTTCAGACGGAAGGGACCATCCTTCATACCACTCGTATAGCTGATATCTTTGCCTTTATTGGCAGAGCCAAGATACATGATAACATCGTCATTGTCAGGGTGGTAGGCATCGCCACCAAAATTGGTGACTTCTCCGCCGACAAAAGAACTGACCTTGTGCTTTGCGCCTGTCTTACCAATCATGTTGCCGGACAGATTCAGATTACCGCCAATGGCGACCTCTCCGACGGTGTGAATAGTCGTGGTATCGTTCTGGATAAAGAGGTTGTAGTTGTTGAGGATGTAGTGAAGGTCGTAGGACCCACCATCCTCGGTGTAGGTTTTATTCGATGTTTCCGTCACCGTGCTGCTTGCGGCGTATGCGGTAACGGGGCTCACGCAGCCGAACACCATTGCAAGTGTTGTGATGACTGCGAGTAGACGCTGTTTCCATTCTCCTTTGTTCATTTGTGCTTCTCCTTTGCGCGTATCAGCCTATGAAGAGCCTTGCCTCAGCCGGAGCTATTGTTCTGACCCACAAGGCTCTTCGTATACCACTTGTCCACAGCTTTCAGCCAGTCGCTCTGACCGTTGCCTGTCATCCACCACGGAGAGGTAGCTGTTTTGGATGACAACCCGCATAATGCGGGCAATATTTTTATTCTGCGTCTTCCAGCTTTTCGGCTTCCTTGTAAATTGAATCTTCGAGGTCTCGTGCCGAGCTGCTATATTCTACCGGGATTTTCTCGCCTTCATAGGAAACCGCGAGCCTGCCATACCGGTCAATTTTTGCGTGGAAGGTAGGCTCATTCGCGTTTACCGAGACATCGCACTCGTATGTATCATTCTTGCAAACCAGATTGTCTATATTCCACTCGATGAATCCATCAAATTCCCGCCAGCAGTCATAGACATCCCAGCGTCCCGCAGGATAGGCAAGACTTGCTTCCTGAACGGCGCATAATACTGCGCTTACGAATTCCCTACTATTTTTGCAGATTTCTTTGACTGCCGGTGTCTTCTCTGCATCGTTCGTTTCAAGCTCTTCTATCTGGTCGTTGAAGCAGGTTTGACGGCTTGTAATCGTTCCGAAGCAGTCGCCGCACTCGAACTCGACGATGCCGCCGCAATAATCGCCCGAATCACAGTCAGTGACTTTTGCGTAGACACTCACTGTCTCACCGAGCAGGTTCACCGTGCATCTTGCCCGTTCGGAAGATGCCGTATCCCCTGCTTCCAGAATCTTATTCATCGTTCCTTCAAGCAGGTCATCGACCTTGATATCCATTTTCTCCATTGTTAATTTCTCCTTTATTATTTATGGCTCTTGCCGTACTTGCTGTTTTAGGCTTTGCTGTTTGCATCTTCGGTGTTTAGATGAAACGCGAGGTACTCGACTGCCCCACTGAGTCCACCACTCAGGTGGTGCTTCTCTGCATAGGCGAAGATATTCGCTACTGCTTCGTCCGTGAGGTAGACACCGCGCAGCTTACGCTCCTCTTTCTTTTCTTCTTTTTTTGCATTTTTCATAAGAAAACTCCTCTCAATAGTCGTGCTGGTTCTTGTACCAGAGGTATCCAATCACGGCGGCAGAAATACATACGGCCGTGCAAATCGCGATTGCAATAACCATTCCGATGTTGATACCCTTTGCGGGTTCTTCAACCTGCTCTGGAGCTGGCATCGGCTCAACCGTGGGTTCGGGCGTAGCTTCCACTTCCTCGCTGTTCGCACTGTTGACTCGCTCTGCTTCCTGCACGATTGAGTTGTTGTCTCTGCTCGGCGTGACCATCTTGGCTTCCAGGTGGTCGCTGTCGTATACAGTCAGATGAAAACCTTCTGTATCGTTCGTTGTAATTGTCTCTTGCTCGCTCTGGAGCACGAAGCGGTTATCGCCTTCTGCTAGCACACGCGTACCAACGACTTTATATCTACCTTGTGTGACATCAGATGCGTAGGCCGAGTAGTTGTTGCTGCCATACAGGTCCAGCTCCTTGACTGCACCGGTAAACAGGTTTTCCACATAGACGACCACTGTATCACCGAAAGTCTCTGGAACTGTCAGATAGCAACCAATCTGACCCGTTGCATTCGTATCGAACCCATCTTCGGTTTCGATTGTGCTTTCTGCTTCGTAGTAGCGCTTCTTGCCTGTAATCTGTTCATAGAAGCTCTCTCCGCTCACATCCAGATACACAACTTTGCAAGACCCCGGGGTCACATCGATTGTATACATATCATCGCTTCGTGCTTTCACCGGATAATCCATTGCCGGGTCATTCGTTACGAAATAAGAGCAGAAGTAGCTATGAGGTTCCAGCTCTACCGAATCCACAAAGCTATTCATACCATTGAGCTTTACTGCTGCCAGCGTTTCGTCTGCGGGACCGTATGCGATGGTTGCTCGTACCGTGCGGTTCAACGCATCCTCCGGCATCGATGCAACGCAAAAGACGATGACACCGTTGTTCGGGTTTTCAGGCTCCACCGTAAGGTCAGAATCCATCATTTGGTTTGTCCAAGTTCCATCCGCCGGTGTTTGCTCGGTATCTGATGCAGGTGCTTCATCGATGTAGATTTCATCCGAATCGACCTCATCTGCGTATGCCGTTGTTGCGAGCGGCGCTGCTACGGCAAGAACCATGAGCATTGCAACGATAACTGCCATCACTCTCGTGGTAATTTTCTTTTTCATGTCTGTTCTCCCCTTCTGCATTATGTCATCATTGTTATAGCGTTACTTGTTCTCTGCTTGAAATACAGCCCTTATGGGCTTAGATTCTACCTTTCTTTACAAGTCTATTATACCGCATTAGTAACCGTATGTCAATAGCATGGCAATAAAATATTTCAATGTTGTTATCTATATATTAACTACCGTCAAAAGAACACGCTTTGTAAAAAAGAAGAAGGGAGTCGCGAATCACGACACCCTTTTGGTTTGTTTTGATGTTCAGTTAAAATCCAGTGTAGCGGTAATAGCGGCAATTGCTCATGCCCGCCTGTGCATTGGTCCAAGTATTGGTAAGGCTGCCCTTACCGCCGACACATTCGGCCCAGAGCAGCTTACCTCCAGATGTGCCGACCAGCATACGGACATGCCCCATGCCAACTCCACCGCCAGCAGTCATTACTTGAAGGTCACCCGGCTGCATCTCGCTCGCAGAAATCTGTACCAAGTCTCCTGCGCCTGCATAGTCGTAAGTATTGACGGCATCGAAGCTAAGACCTGCCATCCAGTAGCAGTAGCGAACAAAGCCAGAACAGTCGTAACTGCCCTTTACCTTGACACTGCCGGGACCACCAACGGGCTTGGAGCCGAGGCTGTACGAGAACTGACCGGAGGATTTGATGGCAACCTCAATTACTTTCTGGCGGGCATCCGTAATATTACCAAAATCCATATTCGCAATCAGGTCTTCATATTCTTCTTCGGTCATCTTGGAGCCAAAGGAGCGGCATTTGATGCCCTTGGTTACTCCGTAGAGTTCCTCCCAGTCCTGCGCATAGAGCATCTTTGCCCATGCTACATTACCGTCACTGTCTTCACCATTCTCATCATACCAATAGGTAAAGCCCTCATCCCCTGCCGGGAGCGTGACCGTTGCGGTGAATCGAGCGGCTGTGCCTCCGGCGTAAGGCATCATCCACTGGTTCAGTTTTTGGACTGTTCTCGTAAGTTGTCCGTCGTTGATTTCTTGTGCAAGCGGTTCCAGCGTACCAGTTCCGCCCTTTACACCGTCCTCATCTTCAGGGACATCATCATTTTCCGGGTCATCCGGTTTCAGGCACGGTTCTTCGTAGCGGTCATAGCCTGTTAGATAGACCGTGCAGTTGAGGTCGTAGTGACCATGCAAGCTGTCGTTCAGTTCGCCCGGACACCACGGGATTGCCGTCGTCGAATCTCCATCGCCGCCGAAAGTCACCGTATAAGTGTCACGGCGTTCATTTTCGTCATCGAGGTGCGTTACCACGGTGAAAGAGCCGGTCAGCTCTCCGGGCTCATAGAACCAGTCATCAACATCTCCTTTATAGATGTTCAGAGTCGAAGCATCGAATACAAGATTCCCATGTACGGACGCAGCATCAATCTCTGCACCGTCAGTAATCACCGTGTATTCGTTTGGCAATTCTGTAAGCTCAGATTGTTTCGCTCCATCAGGGAGTTTGTTGGGGAAGTAGACATACACATCATGTGTGCCATCTTCTTCCACGGTTTTTTCTGTAATTGTATTGTTTGGACCGTGCTCAGAAGCCCATTTCCACTCGTGCCACCAGTCGTAATAGCCGCAATCACGGTTTCCTTCAGAGCAATGGTGGTTGGTGACATTGAGCCTGTAGTCTTTGATTTCGATTTTTTGACCGTTGTCGCGGTAGCCCAGTACGCATCCACCTTTAATCAGGCAAGAGTACGGATGCGATTCTCGCGCAGTAACATCCAACGCGTAGCCAGACAAATCGCGGCAGAAAGTAAAGAACGCCTTATCATCGGAGGAGAACATATTGACGATTTCATTGCTGCTCGGCCAATCCTGCTGATAGTAGACTGCCGCCAGACTGATGATTTCAGCCGTATTGTTACTAACGCCATCAGCATACTCCCATGTGACACCACTCAGCATATTATCGCTGGTTTTTCCATCGAGAGTAGTGTAGCCATAGGGATGCCCGAACGGGTCCGTTTCGCCTTTGAAAGCATCGTAAATCGAATCTAAAACGACCTCATCGCGATTGGTATTGATTTTGTCTACGACACGCTGGATGTCGGCATCGTCGTCGGTTGCAAAAGTCGAGAACAAAATCAGGATAAGGATAATTACGACTGCTACAGCCGCAATAATAAGGAAGGCAACACCACCTGCACCGAGAGTGGCTATACCTCCAATGCCTGACGCAACCGCACCGGCTGCTTTTCCAACTGTCGCAGCAGCAGCTTTAACTCCTGCTGCAACACGGGTCGCAGCTTCCGAAATCCTTGTTCCGACCTTGCGAGTCACTTCTACTGTCTTCTTGGCATCCTTTGCCTTCTTTGCAATCGCCTCTTTGGAATCAACCAAACGAGGGTTGCGTTTCTTGGATTTCGGTTTAGGTTTGTAGCGGTCTAAGAGCATACTGTTGATTTGGTTATCAACATAGCTGCGTCCGACATTTTGGCCTATAACCTTCTGAGCAGACTGCTTTGCAATCTCAATCGCTTTTCTGCCCGCATCCGCAGTTTTACCGGCAACGAACTTTGTGGCGCGAGCCGTGTTCTTTGCGATAAAAACTGCATCTTTGGTTTTGCGAACCATTGACAGGCCACCGGCAATCGCGTGGAAGCCGTCCACATCGGTTTCGTTCAGCTTCTCGATGAGCTTGTTCGTCATTGCACGGCGAACCATCTTCACACCCATCTTGCGATAATGGTTATTGCGCTTGCCATTTATGACCAGTTGCCGGTCTTTCAGCAAGTCCCGTGCTTTGAGGTTTGCTGCCAAGCTTTCCTTGATGTTCAGGACAGCTTCTGCAGACTGTTCGCCAGTCAACAGTTCATTGAGACGAGCATTGTCCTTGTTGAGAGCTTCAATCAGTTTATTGAGTTTCTTGATGTCCAGCTCATGGATATTCTTCGCTCCGACCTTATCGAGCAGTTCACGCTTTACCTGACCGCTCAGTGCTGCCGCATTGCGTTCAAGCCATGTGCCGGTCTCCAAGGTCTTCATCATGTTCGCTCTCAGGTCGTTGAGCTGCTTGCGGGTTTCCTGAGAAATATCCATGCGTGCAAGCATACGGTCTACATCATCGACACTGCGTAGAGCAATACCCGCGTTGCCGCTGACACGAAGACTGCGATTGATGCTGCAAATCAGTTGGTTGCGTTCCTGCCGCAGTTGCTTGAATACATCAAGGTTCTCTTTGTCGAACTTTTTGAGCTCTTTCTCATTTTTGAACTGACCACGGGTTGCTTTAGCAATCATCTGGTTGCCGTCTTTGTGCATCATATAAAATGCACTTCTTACAGCATAACTCGTACCCTCGGTAGTCTTCCGAATCACATCATATCCGTTGGCTCGTTCACCATCAATCACGGCAGACATCACTACAGCAGCGGCGATGCCAGCAACACGCTTGGATGCGCTTGCGGCAGTGCTGCCATAGCGAGCTTTGTAGAAATCGAACTTTGTCGTGTTCGCTTTAGTCACTGCGTCATGTGCGGCATTTTCAATTCCGGTCTGACCTCCAAGAAGTGCATTGACTTCTTTCTTCTCCGTCAGTTCGCGCTTTGAATCTTCCTTGGAGTTGAGGTGAGATTCCGTATACCGATGGTTGGTAATGTCACCAAGTTCAGTGGACGCAGGAGCAGCCTTTCTCATTTGCTCTGCCTGAGATACAGCTCGTCTTGCCATGTCACCACTGATGCAAACACCACCACTCTGAGAATCAGGATGGGTCAGGACATCACGCCGCGCATACACGAAGTTCTCAGGCTTGATTGCCACTTCGAATGAAGATGCAGCACTTTTCTCTTCGGTAAGCGGCAGTCGAGTTTCTTCCCTCGGTCTGGTGGTCTCGACAGTCGGTTTTGATTGAGGATTCACACGAATCACAGGATTATCTGCCACCCCTGTTCCCTGTCGGCCCTCAACATCGGACTGGATTGCAACACCGGTCAAAGTGTAACTAGCTCTCGCATAACCGGCATCCAGAACGCGGTTCTCACGCTCATCACGAGTGTAGAGATTCGGTCTGGGGTTCATTCCTCCGTCATCAGCGTACTTGCGTTCCTCACTCCGTACCCCGCTAGGTGTATAGGTGTATTCCGTATGCGTATCCAGAGAAGAAGTCGGACGAGATGGATAAGTCACCTCTGTCACGCCGGGTGTCGCGCTGCGCGGTATCTGTGGCTCATATCCTGCACTCTGGCTACTGCTTGTCCCGTCGGTCTGATAAGAGTCTTCGGGCGTGGGATTCACTGCCGATGACTCGCTGGTAGGGTTTTGCAGACGGTCCTTCAAATAACTCTCTGTATTATCTGCACCCTCATGGAAGTCAAGGTGCGAAGTCTTCATCACTTTGCCGAGGCTCGCCTCTTCACGGGCCTTTATGCGCTCGGCATTTTTCAGGAATTCTTCATGGCGCTCGCGTTCACGCTGACGAATTTCAGCTTCACGCTGCTCGGTTTCTTCACGGCGGCGCTGTTCCAGTTCCTTGGTGCGACTCTTTTCGTAGTCTTCGTTTACATTATAGGTGTAGCCGCTTCCGCTTTCTGTAGTGCGGCTGACTTCATTATAAGAAACAGGCGTTGTCGGAGTGACGGTAGTGGCTGAACTCAGCGGAGCCGTTACACTCTGAGGATACGCGCTTTCCTGATATGCCTGTTCTGAGCCCTTGAAAGAATCAGAACCATGGTCTTTGTTGCTGTAATCGTATTTTTGTGATTTATCTCTTTGAATCTGCTCAGCTTGGCGCTGAGCTTCCTCAATCATCTTTCTGCGATACTCATTATTTTGGCGTTCAGTCTCGCGCTGGCGCTCAGCTTCTTTTTCACGCTGCTTGCGGCGCTTTTTTGCTTTTTCTTTCTTGGCCGCATCTTTATCTGCTGCCTCTTGGGCCGCTGTAATGGCTTCCCAGTCATCTTCGAAGAGGTTGTCGTAGATACCGCCATCCCTCTCTTGCTCCAGCAGAAAGTCATCGGGCTTTTCAACAGGCTCTTCGGTCTCCTCGTCCCTGTCGGAAATGTCACGCTCAATTTCGGATTCATCGTCTTTTTCAGACTCTTCATCCATTTCAGGCTCTGCCTCGGCTTCGTTTTCCTCTACGCTCGCTTCCTCCTGAGCCTTGCCATCTGCCAGTACAGCAGCCAGCTCATCATCAACGGAGAGTTCCTCTGCGGGCTCACTCCCCTGCCCTTTCTTCATATCTTCGATATCGGCCATCAGTTATCTCTCCTCTCTGTTGGTCTTTTCCGTTCTCTCTTCAAACTCTTTCAGATGCTCGACCTCGCCCTGCATCATATCGTCAAACAGCGCATCGAAATCATCACTGCCAAGTTCATTAACTTTGCTGTACTGTTCGATTTGCTTTTCTTCCTCGGCTTTTGCCTTAGCCCTGATTTCTGCGAGCTTCTCAGGTGTATATTGGGGGCCATGCACAAACAGGTCGTTCTGACTCAATGCCAAACTTGTCTTGATGCGCCTGACCCTTGAGATTTCCTTGCCAATGTCTTTGCGCTGGTCGTGAAGCTCATTCAGCTCTGCTTTGGTTTTATCGACATTTGCAAGTACAAAATTGATGTTTTCAATTGACACGACACGCTTGTGCTGCGTGGGGTCATATACCATAATCGGTGTTGTGGCCCTCTGACCGGAGAAACGGTTGAACACAGCCATCGCTGCATTGTAGGTCCTCACTTCCTCGGCATGGGCATCTTTGAACTCTTCTTTTTTCTCTTTCGGCAGTGCATCGAGCTGGGCGATGATGTCCTTGGTTGCCTTCCACTGGATGATAGCGGTATGTAAATTGTCTATCCGGTTCAGGTATGCCTTCTTTTTTCGGATGTTGGTGGAGACGACTGTGAGCTTATTGCCAAGGTCCTGCATTTTTTGCTCAATGTCCGTAACCTCTTTGATGCCCAGCTTAGATGATTCGGTTGCTCCTTCCATCATCCGCTGCATCTTCCAGTCGCGTGGGGCGTAAATCGGTGAGTACGGGAATTTCTGTAGACCTGTCGCGTCTTCAAAGAGGTTCTTATCGACTTGAATAATTTTGACTGCCACGAGGAAAAGCATCGTGACATTTGACCGGCGATTCCCGTTTTCATCAAAACGAGGAACTTTGTACGCTTTGTCTTCCGGACGCATTCGGGTACTTCTCCCCTGCTTTGCAGCCAGCTTCTCGGCTTCTCGCCAGCGTTCCCGTTCGGCAGCATCATATTGCTTGTAGTCGCTCTGCTTGTTCTTTTCTGCATCCATCTTTTTCTCGGCGCGGCGCTTCTCGTACTCTTTCTTTTCTTCAGGGTTCCACTGGGCTTTCAGGTAATCTCTCGTATAGGATTCTCCCAGAGTTCTATCTCTGACTGAGCGTTTGCTATATGGGGACTCATATTTGACATAGCCGTCATGTTCTTCGATTTTGTAGCCGTTCGTGATGAGAGCATTCTTGAAGTCATCCCAGTTGTCAAAAATGTCACTCATCTTCTCGATGTCATCCTTAACTTTTTGCTTCCAGCTCTGTCCCTTTTGCTTGGCGTTCAGTTCACCGATGCCAATAGAGGCTTTCTCTTTTTCATCGTTGCTGATGATAGGCTCGATTCCATACTTCAAACCGATTTCATCACTCAGTTGCCTGATTTTCTGGTATTCCTCAACTGACCGATGGTATTTGTGACCGTAGGGGTCAAGCGGATAGGCATTGGCGATTATATGGTTGTGAAGGCAGTGCGAGCCTTCAATGTGTGTTGCGACAACACACTGATAACCCCCTCCTCCGATTTTTTCTGCGAGTTCCATCCCAATCTGATGGACTAGCACCGGGTCGGTCACACTTGGGTCAAACGATTGTATACAGTGGAAGGCCATCGCGGGTGTTCCTGTTGTATTTCGCTCCCGTCCGCCGTGGGCTTCAAGATACTTCTTCTTTGTCTCTTCAAACTGATAGGTTGCGAACTGCGGGTCGCATTGCCATCCTTCAACGAAGCGATATTCTTTGCTTACTTTGCTTGTGGTTTTCTTCGCATTGGCGATATATTGCATGGCTCTTTGAAGGTCATCCTTGCTTCCCTTTCCTCCAATGAAAGTGGTTTTCTTTTCGTTTGTAATGTAGTCCAAGCTCTTATCTACTGTCCGCTTGATACTATGGATTCTGGTATAGGCCATTGGTTTCACCTCGCTCTCTGTATTGTATCATGTTTGCGTTGTCATTCCGTTACTTGTTATGTATAAAAAGAATATCTCCCCTGCTCAGGGAGCTTCCTACTTGGCTTGCTGCTCTGACTGCTTCCACTCGCGGACCAAACGGCGGGCAGTCTTCGCGACCTGATTTCGCTGCTTGTCGAATTTTTGCACGAGGCTCAGATATTGCTCGTTCATCTGCTGATTCATCTCCAACAGACGCTGGATGTCTCGCTCGGTCACACTGCCGGTCAGAACCAATCCGTCTGTTAGACCTTCCAGCGACCGCTTCACATCACAGAGAATATCGATAATTTCATTGAGGTCATCGGTCTGGTATGTGATGGTGGGGATTGCGGGTTGGTTTTCAACGCAGTACAACACATACTGTGTTTTGTTCATGCCCATTTTCTCAGAACGGTCTTCAATAAGTCGCTCTTGCTCTTGCGTCATTTTCAAACACATCTGAGTTCTGGCTTTGTTTTCTTCCATTCACCGTGCCTCCCTCAAATGTAAGTCATCTTGATAGCATAACGGCTGCGAATTGGGTAGCCAATCTGACCGTCTTCGTAGAACCATTTTTTGCCCGCTACACCATCATAACGACTGCACCTGTTCTGGTGAGTGTGCCCGGAGAAAAAGGCGGTAGGCACAGAAACAGGCTCTTCCTCGACATTCCCGTTGTGCCAGTCACGCCAAGGATTATGAGTGAGCACAATCAGTTTTTTATCCTCTTCCTCGCAGTGCTGCACAGTCTCATTGTAGAGTCTATCAAAGATTCGGCTCTGCATCTGGTCTTGCCGTCTTGTGGTCAGCACTCTCAGATACATGCCTGTGCAAGCATTGACATAGTCGTTCTGGCCGGAGAAGCCGAGGCCACCGAGGACAATGGCGTTCTCATCCGGAAGGTCGTAGGTTTCGTTCTGGAGGAATACGATACCGAGGTCAACGAAAACCTTGCGCCATGCAGCAATGATGTCTTTCAGGTTTGATTTAACTTTCTTGCCTTCGTCTGTCCATTGCTGGTCCGCTGTCCAAAGCTCGTGATTTCCAAGAGTGACGATGATGTGGTCTGGCTTCCAAAGTTCCGTCAGCCGCTTGTAGAAAAAGTAGCCTACTTGTACGCTCTCACAGGTATCACCGGCAATAAGCAGATAGTCATCTTCCCCGTGCGGAAGTGTAGACGAAAAAACATCATCCACGATATTTGCAATAACCTTGCCGAATTCTTCGTCCGGCATCACTTCTGGGAGAGCATCAAAGTCGATTTTGTGTTCCGTGTGGATATCGGAAATGTAATAGAGCATCGCCAGCATTCCTTTCGTAGTAGTTTTGAATTGAAGCAACCGCACTTTGGACGAGCGCAGCGAGCAGGGGTTCCCACCGTAGGTGGGACATTTTGAGTCGTGAGGGACCCGCAGGGCCCGAACGGCTCATCAGGGGTCAGGGGGCGGAGCCCTCTGCAAGCAGTCAGCGTATATACGCTGGCGTTGCTTGTTCCGTTTCTATTATACTCGAAACTGGTGCAATATGTCAACATTGTCATAGCGTTATTCATTTCGGGCAGAACCACTCCCTCCCCCCTCTCTCTGATTTCGAGATATAATAGACTCGTCTTAGAGAAGGCTTCGATTACACCTCATTCCAATAATTTCGTTCATTCCCCCCTACCCTGCCGCAAGCACTTTGCTTTGAGTTAGACTAAGGAGCCGATTTGAGTCTCACACTCTTCTTGTGGTCGATTCACCGGCGTGCAGCGTGTTCGCTCCTCTTCCAAGATTTAGCCCGTGGAACTCTTCCACAGATATTTTCTTTCTTATGTTCATAAAACGCGTATATGGCTACTAAAATTCGTTTGTGGCTTCTTAATGGCTTTTATGGTAGTTTAACTGCGTGTATGGTTACTTAACGCCGTTTATGGCAGCTTAACTCCCCTAATGGTCGTTTAACGCCCTCTATGGTCACTTAATCTCTTTTATGGCTACTAAACGCCTTTACTGGTAGCTTAATGCTTGTAATGAACATTGTTCCAGCGTAATGTTCATTAGCGCTCGTAATGTACATTACAGAAGCATTATAATAAAGCCGCCGTTCCGTCTATTAAATAGCGTTACGGCATTGTATCGAAACAGCTTGACATTCTTCGGAATCGTGGTGTAACATATTTGTAGAGCAAGGCGGCAGTTGCTGCCTTGACTTTTTGTATAGAGAGTGAGTGATTCAATGAATTCAAATCTAAATTCAAATACGCGCGTTCTTCGTCAGGACCAGCGTTCGCTGAGCCAGATTCAGTATCGGGAGTACAACTTCCCCGACAGCATCGGCTTGACGAGAGCTGACATCAACCGTCCATTCAAAGCCATTTTGCGCGAGAAGGTCTATACCAAGTCCGGCTGTATCTCCTGCTACTTCGAGATAAACGATGAGATGCTCGGACATAAAAAAGTCATTCTCACGGCGAGACCTGAGCGCAAATACAAAGCTCTACGCTCAACGGTAGACATGCGTACCGTTCCACTGGACACCCCAATGACCATTTCCATTGGACAAGGCTCCAAGTACCTCGTTTGGCTTCTGGCGAGCATTGACAAACCAAGCAAACAATAAATACAGAAAACCGAATTAAGGAGGACCTCTGATGCACCCGATGCAAAAGAGAAACCCGTAAGCGTAGTTGTGCAGCTACACTTACGGGTATTTTTTTGCTCTTTTTCAAATTGAAAAAATTGAAGGTCTCCATTCAAGCAGTTTGCAAGCGCTGATACCGCCGATACCTCGCGGGAAGCGCATAGGCATATCTCGGCTTCCGCACTCCATATCATTGCAGTGAGCGCAATCGCAAGGTGCATGCTCCCCTGCTCTGTAGAACAGTTCCTTTGCCGTTGCTCTCTCTATGTCCTTTCCTTGATGGCTGTCGAGAAATTCTCTAACCATCCGTGGGCAGTAATCAAAGGAAGTGTAGATGGCGCACTCATTCGTATCCACACGCGCTTCGGAATTAAGGAAGGACCTAAAATACACTTCTCCAATCGGTGCGATTCGCATGTCTGGACTCCACACGATTCGTTCGCCGGTATGCTTTCCACCAATTACAAGCTCGTGATTGAGATAGCTGCTCCTCTTCAGAATTTCACCAAATGTATCCATCGATATATCCTCCGTCACTGATTCACATACTGCTTCAAATATTTATTCTGCTCACATTCGTCATATATCGTGATACGATTTGTATTGTACTTCACGCATTATACATCCTGTAATAGATTATGCAGCTTTCCAGCCTTGCTTAGAGCATCTTTCCATCAACCAGAGTGATGAACTGCGAGACTATACTCTGATACCCATTATCGATGATGTCTCTCACATTGTCTGTAAATAAGCACATCCTGCACCGCAGTGGTAGCAATCACGCTGTCGTCGTCAAAGACCGCCCTCAGAGGGCCCGTTTTGCCCACTGTGACCACCGTCATCTTAGCTATCAAACGCGAGAGACGCGTCCGTAGCCGTCTCCGAGGTCATCTTGGCACTAAGGAGGATTTCATCTTCTCCGTTGATGACAAGTTCCAGCGTTTCGGGAGCATCACCCCCGGTAGTCGTGATGACTTCTCTGACCTCTGTGCTTCCTGTTACCTTTCTATCGGTACGCGATACCGTAATGGTCGCTGTGCCGGGTGCAATGACCGTCTCCGTCTACGGCGGCTACGGAGTCGTCTGGGCTCGTCCAAGTCACACCCTCATCCGTTATCGCCTTTTGCAATTTCTCGTCCGAGAGCGTCTGAGAGGCCAAATGCCGGGCAGACACTTCCTCTGCACTTCCCTGCTCGACCGTCATTGTGGTCAGAAGAGTCACTTCTGAAATTTTGCGCCACAGGCAGTTAAGCAAAGCACCAGTGTCGCAAGCGTAGTTCCGAATACGATTTGCTTTTCATCATAGCTGTTCCTTCACAGGGAACTTCTTAACTGTTTGCTGCAGCGTTCAGTTCCTTGCACAGCGGATGGTTCAAGAGTAATCCAACGACAATGTATCGAAATGATTTCACAACGCCATTTCGCACAGTGTACCGAACGCCTTGCTTTTTCACAAGCTGCTCCATGACATCCATTTGTTCCGGCGTAAAGTAAAACGAAATCTGCGGGCAATTCTCATCACCGGGTTTTGTTCGCAGAAAACTGTCTACCTTTTTCGGTTGCGGGAACACATAGAAATTTTCCGGATTGGTATCCAAGGGTTCTTTCACAACCCAATAATCTTTCCCATCAACCGTATAGCAGTGCGAAATTCCAACAGCCATCACCTTATCAAGTTCCTCTTTCACAAGGATGTTCGCCATTGTTCCGATTCGCAGGTCCTCGACAGCAGCTTCTTCCTCTAGCAGTTCCTTGAGCTGCTTTCCTACTCGGATGTTGATTTTGATTTTTTCTTCATTCACACTCATCACCAACTGAGTTCTAGTCATTGAGCCAATTGCAGATGACCATGTTTTGGTCATAGCCGCCCTTACCACGATAGATGTCAATTGCCTCAAACAAGACTTCTGCAACCTCATCGCTGGTCTCTGCCCACAGTCTTGCAGGCTCGGCTTCAGGGTAAGTTAAATCGTATAAGAGATTTAACGCCAGCGCATAATACTTCTTGCTTGTTGATGTCTGCCAACTGTCCCGAAGGGCATTTTTGCGCAGTTCCCCATCCACAAGTACATCAGAGATGTGGTTTCGCAGGGTATCATCTGCACCGAGCAGATAGTAAATCGCATCTGTCGGCTTGTCCCCGCTAACCATGGCTGCAAAATATTGTCTGTGCTCCGGCGAAGTAAATCTCAGATTCATTTGGCTATTTTCCACCTTATTCGGCGTTTTCAATCATTGCTTTCATGCTCTGTGCCATTTCAATCAACTCATCCAGATACTGAACTTCACTGGTTTTCATTTCAGGAGTCCATTTGGCAACTTTCCGCTTATAGCCATCGCTTTCCATTTTACGCTTAATCTTTACGGTGATAGGCTTCAGCGTCTTTTCGGCAAAGGTTACACCGCTTGACTGCGCCTTTCTCTCTCTTCTGGAAGCACTCTTCTCTTCCTGCACTTCAGCAACGGCATCCTCGATTTTCTCGGCTTCCTCGGCGTTACCGGCAGCAATCGCTTTCTTCCTTTCAATTACTGTTTGTTGCAACTGCGCAAGGGAGTCATCGAACAAGTCATTTGCTTCCTTGAAAAGCCTGTCGAGTTCGTCTTCTGTCTTTGCACTCAGAGCTGCGGTGATTTCAAACATGTAGTCTTTATGGACCTCATTCCTGAAATCTGTCAGCGCTTCGTTTGTATCAGCATAACCGCTGTTACAATCGACAGCGTTCAGCGCACTCATCTTGTCAGCGATAATCTGCTGCTTGTCATCATCGAGCTTAACATAGCTCTCACACTCCACACGCATGAGAAAGCCATCATTTAGCAACTGTTTGAGTACTGGATTGAGGCTGTCCTCAATGCGCAAATCACGCTCTATCTGCTTTGTGGATGTTGATTGCGAAGCAACCTCTTTCACCGCTTTTTTTGCTTGCGCTTCAGTCAGATTATAAGGCTCCTTCTGCAAACAAGTTACATACTCTTTAATAGCTGTGCGACGAATCATTTCATTTGCAAAACCACCACGAACCTGCAAGTTTGCGGTGTAAAGGAGGACTTTCTTCTGGTTATTGGTGAGTTCGCTGGTAATCACATGGCAATCCTTGACTTTATTCCAATTGGCGTCACCCTGCTTGTCAAGGTAATTCAACGCCCTATAGCGGCGTTCACCAGAGAGCAGCACATAGACCGTTTCTTTACCTTGCTTCTCTGGGAAAACAACAAGATTATGTAGTAAGCCATTACGCTTAATATCTTCTGCCAATCTGTGAATATCTTCCTCGTCATCAAGCGAACGGAAAATTGCGTTGTCGTCATTGATTCTAATGTCCGAAAGTGCAATGTCGCGACTTTCCCATTCTATGCCTTCCGTGCTTTCAATTGCATCTGCGAAGCAATTTCCTGCATTGTTGCGATTTGCCTCTGAAAGTTGTTTTTTGCCGGGAATGCTTTGCTCTCGGACACCTGTTTTTTTCTTCATCCCCATCTTACTTTACCTCCAAATCTGCAAGGCGGCTCTTCAATTCGTGGTAGATTTCAACAAAGGCTTTAGCTGCGGGTTGGGTCTTTGCCATGTAGCAAACCGGCACATTCTTATTGATTGACATACCGACACTACGGCTCGCAGGAACAACAATATCGAATAGCGAGGAACCGAGTTCCTTTTTGCACTGGGACATGACAAGTCGCGAAGAAGCCGCATTCTTATCATAATTTGTAAAGAATACACCCGCTCCCTTGATATGATACTTGCCGCTTTCCTTGAGCCCGTTGCACATTGCCCAAGTTCGAAATGCAGATGTTTCAGAATAAGCATCCGGCATCATAGGGATAAGTACATAATCTGCAGCAGCCAACGCATTTGTCAAAAGAAGCGCATCACGCGTCGGCTGCGTATCAATTACGATATAGTCGTAGTTTTCTTTGACCTGATTCAAAAAATAATCAAGAAAGCTCTCTGCGGAAATATTTTTTCGAGGGTCTCCATCTTCAAGTCCTTCAGAAACATCTTCCAAAATCTGCGGAATGCAGGTATTGATTCTGGGTGTGGACGCGTTCGCAGGAATCATATCGACATTTTCGTAATTGGTCTCTTGGATGTAATCTTCAGTTTTTGAGCCGTACATGTATCCGTTGATGAGGTTATAGAGTCCTTTTCCTCTAAACATCGGACTGGTTATCAACTCGCCGCCGCTCAAAGATGTCGTAAGGTTGCCCTGCGGGTCAGTATCCACGCAGAGAACCCGTTTTCCTTCGTCTCCCATCAGATAAGCTATGTTCTGAGCCGTTACTGTTTTGCCAGCACCACCCTTTTCAATTGCCACTGTGATTACTTGTGCAGCCATATACTTGTCCTCGTTTCTGTTATGGTTTGTTTCGAATTGGGACTACGGTTCTTGTTGCTATTAGTCAATGTAAAAAATGCAGGGTGCATTCCTTCCGAATGCAGCTCACATATTTTTTTGTTTTTCCTTAGGCTGAGCAATCGCCGTAGCCTTCCCAGTCATCATGCTCTCGCCGCCACGAATAGTTTTTTTCAATAGCAAGTTCCTTGCTTTGTTTATCTACATTTTCTGGAATAGTTTTTGTTGTTTGAAGATTGCCTATCTTTATTTGGAGATGGAGCCTATTTAGCACATCTCTGTTTCGACTGCGTATCCAAACCTGCGATTCAAGATGCTCTCCGCAAATTTTATTAAGCGTTATTGCATACTCACTGCTTTCCAATGTGGCTGCATTGAGAGCATCACGCGTCGCATCAGGATTCTTGCACATTCCTAATAGACAATTAGTAGCGTATCCATTACAGAGGAGATATTGCCGCGCATCGGAAATAGGAACCCATGTTTCAGTTACCATAGCCGTTTCCCCAATGCCCACCGGTTGAATATTCCCAGTATACATTACCGCCATCTTCTTGATACAGGCTGTGAGCCATGAGTGTCCAGCCATCTTTTAAGCGAACCATTTTGGATACCCCATCCATATAGCCCTCGCAGCGGTAATCATAACCGTTCCGATTGTGGTAGACTTGGCCGAGAACTGGCGTAATCAGCATATCCATAATCTTTTCTCCCTTACTCATCGGTCTCATCAAACATCGGGCAAAGTTCCAAACCGCCTACGCTTTTCAGCAGACGGCGGAACGACTCGCGATGAACACACTTGTCACGGTCACAGTGGCTACACTCGCAAGGAGCATTTTTACCATACTCGGAGAACCAAGTCCGATAGTACTTATCGTTTACATATCCGGCAAGCGCGTAAGCGAAGCGTTCACCCTCGGTCGGATTTCCATCCGGAATATCTAGGACATTCTTATCTTCATCGTAGACAACTTCGCAGTCCATCAGAGACCGAAAGGCAAGATAGCCCTCTTGCGTAACCCGTCCGTTTTCATCCCAGCAGATGTCGGCGGGCATTTCAACATCACCAATAATAGCAGGGCAGTCAAGTTCCGTTCTGGAATTGAGCAATTGATACATATTCATGATAGCACCTCATCACAGTATAATTAGTTGAATTCAAGGGTTTTGCTTAGTAAATGATGTGTCTCTCTGTGATGATTTGGAACCATGGTCTTTGTTGCTATTCATTGATTCTATTATACCACACTGAATGTCAATGTCAACGCAATTTCAATATTTTCATTTTGGGAGTACAAACTAATGTACTGCTTTTGATACTCGTTCTGGAACCATGGTTCTTGTTGCTATAAAATATAAGAAATCATTAGAATCTTTGTGCCTCTCTCTTGTACAGATATAAAAAAGCCCACCGTTTCCGGTAGGCTTCTATCAGTTTATTTAGTTCTCATCGAAAACAGACATATCAAACTTAAATCCCGTCGTCACCGACTTTGTGGCTTTTCCCGGACAAATCTGCTTCCACTTTTCTTGCCCATCCGCTATCAAGCCAGCAGAGTTCTCAGTTGTTTCGTTATACACCACAGTTCTGTAATACTGCGCTGATTTCTTTTCGCCTGCGTTTCCACGAATTGCAATAAGCTTTACGCATAAGCCGAGAGCCCACGCACCAAGCCCATCGTTGTCGGCACTGATGCGTTTCAGGCACGCCAACATATCCTCAGCCTCATCACGGCGCTTTTCGTTCGTAAGAATTTTTGAGGTGTATGTAAAGATGTCATTTAAGGAATTCTTTTCTTCCGCCGTCAGCTTTCCCTCATAGGTTGCATATTCCGCCATGCCTTTGATAATGCCAATCAGCGAGCGCCACTTCTTGCGCCATTCTTCGGAGCATACATCATCGGGGAAAGAGGGAAGTTTCCTTTCTTGCGGCTGTGCTGGGCTTTCCATTGCAGACTCCGCTTTTGCTTTCTTCGAACGACCTTTTGCTTTGGGAATTACTTCTGTATCAGGCATCTGCGCATCGTGCTTGGCCCGAACGAATTCCATCTCTTCTTTACTCTTATACTTGATAAAGATATAAAGGTACTTATATTTCCGTTCGCCCTTTTCCCGTACCGGAACATAGTCAAACCAAATGTCCGTAAGCAAGTTGATTTCTTCTTTTACGGGAGCAAGAATATTGCGTTGGAATTCTCCGTAAGTCTTGTATTTTTCAGAAAGTGGCTTCTCACGACTGTATTTTTCGTCTTCCTTTTTCTTGCTATTATTTTTTCTTTCCTCCTTACGAGGTGCGGAAAGCAAGCCTTTGAACTCATCTATATCAAACTTTTTATATTTGAATCCGGATAAGTCAGTCATACCTTTAACAAATTCCGTCAATTGGCTATTGTCTTTGTTTTTCTCAAGCAAGTCGGAGAAATCAGGTCTGTCGCCGTACTTTTTCCGCATTTCAGCAGTTACGGGTTCAAAGACAAGACCATTATTGTACCCATAATTACGGTTGCCATTATCATAGGAAAGAATAATCTCGTAGATACGCATCGAATAGGTGCTTCGCATCATAAGCAGATAATCGATGTTATAGGAAGTATAGTTACTCGTCAATTGAGCAATGTCCTTCCAGATTTCCGGATTAAACTTCATGCGGATTTCGCGCTTACCTAAGTCAATTTTAGTGCCTCTATCCAGCCAAAAGACCTGCGTATAAACTTGTTCGTCCTCTTCATCTTTAACCCAAAAGGAACGAGTACCGAGATTTTCCACTGTTGTTTTCAGATAGAGCGAATACGACTTGTCCATCATTTTTACACCAGTCAACTTAGCAAACTCCTGAAAGGTAATGGTGTAATATTTGGATGCATCCAAATCGCGCTTCTGGTCAATTTTAGACATCAGCAGGAAAAGAAGCTTCTGCTCTGTCCTAGGCAGGGAATACTTAGTCCGCTGTATCAACTCGTTACTTTTTGTAACAGTCTGCCCCATACCATAAGGCATCAGTTCGCGCTTAGTAATGGCAGCTTTCTTTTCTTTGGCTTCTGCGTCTGTAAGGACCTCGCCAACGACAGCCTCTGCATTTTCTTCGCTTGTAGGTTTCTTTTTTATCATAATCGGCATCGAACCGTGACCTACCGTTTATTACGATATGTCGCAGGTGTTTTCCTTTCTTAACCACTTTTCCAAATGGGTACACTACAGACATTTTACTGTACCTATGATACCGTATCCGAGTTCTAAAGTCAACAAAAAGCGACTTAGGGTAATAAAAATTGCTATGAGATTTTTTCTCCTTGTTTTTTACTTTTCTACTCATAATTATAGACTTATATTATTTATCTTTATCTATTTATTTATATAGAAAGAACATGACATTCTTTCAGCCCACTAAGGAGAGTAATTCCTGTATGCCATGAGAGTAATTCAGCCGCCAAAGGAGAGCAATACACGCGTGCCATGAGAAATTTTCAGCAAAAACTACTCTTTTGTGCTTGAAAAAATCTCTCTTTTCGCAGGGAAAAATCTCATGGTTAGAAGAAAGCGGTAGAAAATGGTGTTTGTTGCGCCGCTGCTCCTACGCTTTCACTTGAGACTTTAATCGGAAAAACTCTCTTTTTGCAAGATAACTTGCCCGTCTGACTACAGTTTTTGTCCGACAGGGGAGGGAACAAACAAGGTTTTAGAAGTCGAGCATTTTTTACTCTCCCTTGTGCTTCGGGGTGAAAAAATCTCATTTTTGAAATCTAACTCTTCATTCTGTTCTGACCTGCGATGTGCTGTTGATGAAGGAAGAGGATACTATTGCGCATCCAGAGGGCGGCAATTACCAGGTTCTTGGATGCTGGCCCCGCAGAAACTGCCGCAGTTTTTTACCGGGTGTAGGTGTATAAATCTCATTTTTACTAAGCGTGCAGCATCAAATTGTATAAAATGTGCCGGAAATAACAATGTGTATAGGAAATAGGGATGTATTGACATCCTTGTAAAGTAAAGTAGCTTTACAAGGACACACAAAATGCCTCGCTTTGAACCATGAGATTTTTTCAGAACAGGGTAAGTAATATTTATAGTGCGATACAGCGATAAAAAACTAAGGACAAATGGAAAGAATTTACCCTCACACATGAGATTTTTTCTGCGGAGTAAGTAGAAAAACAGTAAAATCCAATGTGAGAACTCGGCAAATTGTGCTCTGAATAACAACCATGACTGTAATTATTCAGCTCTTGAAGTGGTGTCCTGAGCGCCAGCAAATCCAGAAGTAGGGGAAAAAACGGAAGAAGAGGAAGGGGGAAAACACTATCGGCGTTTACGGCGCGTATTATAGCGACGATATTATACAATTTGTCTGAATGAGTAATCGGGATTCGCATACAAAACGCCTCGTATTCGAAAAAGCGGCTCATCATTTTTTACTCTGCTCGTGATTTCATGCTGAAAAAATGTCATGATTCGAGGAAAGGAGCAAAATAATCAAAAAATTTAAAAGAAAGGTAAAGCGTTTTTTAGAACACAGGATTTTCTACCCATTCTGCTCTTTTTTATGTAAAAATGTCATGGAAGAAAATACGGTAGCTTCCTGCTTGTCCCGACGGTAGTGATGTCGGCGAGCGTGCTGCCGAACCAGTCAACAATGTAACTGTCGAAAGGTTCTTTCGTTCTGGAGCAAGCAACAGCGGGGAAGGGGAGTACTGGTCCGCAAACGGGTGCTGAGTGATAGACTGCATGGAACGGCTCCATATATTGTACTTGTCCATAAGCGTAGATAATGAGTTTCAGCTTTCCAATGCTGAAGGCATCAAACTATACTGCTGCATCGTATGAACTTGCAAAACCATAATGATTATCGTGCTTTGAAGGGGATACTTGGGCATGGTAGACTCATTCCCTTAGAAACAGTTGTACTATCTGCAAGCAACTATTTCTTTTTGCTCGAACATGTCCACAACGGAGCATGCACCAGCTCCCAACATTTGTGCTAGGAAGCACTATCCATGAACAACGCTTCACTGAACAGTAATGCAGTAATGAAACTCTATGCTTTCAGGAACTCATCATGCCACGCTATGAAACAGCCTACCAGATGATAGCTCTTCCAAAAGAACTGGAATTGTTTTATGAAATTCTACTCTCAAAGAGCCTGAAATAATCTCATTATTCAGAAGCTCTACTAACTGAAGAGGATAGGTCCAGCTCCAAGCTACGCTTCTCGCAAGAACTGAGGAATTCCTAGCAAAGATACCCCACAGTAGTCAGTGCTCCATTGCAGCGAGCAGCCACAAATGGAGTACTGATTCGGGAGCCGCCGCCTTCCTGCCTGCCGCCAATTATTTAGAGTAATATGAGAATCCAGCACCATCAAGTCCTTAAAGATGCTGTTTTAGCACTACGAAATCGAGCGAAAGTGAGAAAATAGCAT
>ERZ791631.45-NODE-45-length-142918-cov-29.527610_pt1 | contig 142918 bp, 124 predicted proteins | sample MGYA00509961_ERZ791631 | MGnify/ENA primary metagenome ERZ791631 (study PRJEB30046, sample SAMN00715248) | human gut metagenome | study: EMG produced TPA metagenomics assembly of the A metagenome-wide association study of gut microbiota in type 2... | reverse complement strand
ATCAGAAGTATCAACTGTTGCCCCGATTCTGTCTTGAATGGCATCCTTGAATTTTCCTTCCCTAGTCATTGCCGTAATCAATTTTGCAAGCACATCATCAATTTGAGACTGTTCAATGTTACATCGAAAAGTACATTTATGTCCTGTGGCATTTACTGTATTCTTGCAATAGTAGTAATATCTGGTTTTCTTATCTTTCCGACCTGCTTTTGCAATGTTGCCATACATTCCTTTTCCACTACATGGACATTTCAATATTCCTGACAAAATATGTGCATGCTCCGGATCATGAATCTTTTCTCTTCTGTAATTATTTTTAGAGCGTTTCTCCTGTGCAAGATTCCAGTCCTCCTCAGAAATAATTGCTTCATGAATTCCCTCATATACAGGGAACTCCGATTGTTCCACTACATGCATTTCATTACGTGTTCCTGTTTTCTTTTCGGTGCGCCTGCGTCCGTATGCTATCTTCCCCATATACACCGGGTTATCAATAATCTTTTTGAGAAAATAATCATCATATGCTTCACTTTTATCGCCATGCTTAAAACAAATGTATTCGGAAAAAGACAAGGGAAGCACATGAACTTCATCTCCTCTTCCCTCAAACTCAGTCAATATATCTTTAGATAAGAAAGTATATCCATTTTATATAAAATATGCAATCATATTATTTAATTTTTTTGCCGTATGAGGCATTTTTATAAACCATGTAAATTTTTCTTTCAACCTTAAAGATATCTACAGCCTCACCACCCTGTCAAACCTCTCAACTCCAGTCATTCTATGTGACACCATAATAACCGTTTTATCCTTCATCAAAGAATCCAGTACCTTAAGAAATACATTTTCACTGTGCGTATCAAGCGCTGAAGATGGCTCGTCCATCAGAATAACAGGTGAATCCTTAAGCATTGCCCTCGCAATCGCTATCCGCTGGCGCTGACCACCTGACAGATTCATTCCACCGGCGGTCAGCCTTGTGTCATATCCATCAGGTAGTTCACTGATAAATTCATCTGCATATGCCTGTTTTGCCGCTCTGACAATCATATCCATATCCGGACTGCCTGCTTTATTCCACCCATATTCAATATTCTCCCGAATCGTACCCTCAAACAGATAACTTTCCTGCGGTACATAAGTAATCATATTCCTCAACTGCATTAAAGAATACTCATTCAACTCCCTGCCATATAATCTGACACTGCCGCTTTCAACAGGATAGAACCTCTGTAATAGTTTTAAAAATGTGCTTTTACCACAGCCTGATTCTCCTGCCAGCATAATTTTTTCACCATTCTTAACCTTGAGTCCCTCATAATAAAGCTGCGTGTTTTCATTATACGAAAAATGCAATTTATAAAACTCTATAGCAACATTACATTTATCATGCAAATCCACCGTACCAACCTGTGTCTGCGTATTCCAGCCCACACATTCTTCCTGCTCCAACTCAAGGAAATCAAACACATGCCCTGCACGCACAACCGATGTTGAAAATGCCGCCAGTGAACTTCCGAACCTCTGCATAGCTGAACTCATACTCATCTGCAATGTGACTACAGCCATAACTATTCCGAAATTCAGCTTTCCATCTGCCACAAGCAGTGCGCCCACAATAATTGTGCCAAAGCTTCCAATAATTCCCAATAAAAATGCTGCCATCTCAAGTGACGCTTCCATTCTCACCCTCGACCTTTCTGCCTGTGCTGATTCTTCATTTTCTTTGTAAAAATGTTTCAACACAATTGACGCTCCCGGATTCATTTTTAATGTAACAAAGCCTGATATTATATCGCTGAACAATGTTGCCAGCTTGGCAGATTTCTTCTGTACATTTTTCGCATGCTTCTTAATAGAATTATTTATCCTGATGGACACAAATGCTGTAAGCACACTGATTATCAGTGCAATGAATGTCAGAATCGGGCTGTAAAAACACATTGTAACAACTGACGCAATAACAAGCACAATCTTTCCCGACACCCAGTAAACATGTGAAAACCATGCTGTTTTTAAAGAATCAGCGTCCATATTAAGAGTTCTCATCGCTTCGGCGCTGTGTGTATCATCATAAAATTTCATGTTCATATCCAGCAGCTTCTCAAATAGTCTTAACTTCAGGTCATAAACCATTCTTCTTACGAGATGAATATGAAAATACCTCAGATATGGAAAAAGACATTTACATATGACAATAATTACACAAACAATTACTGCTGTCCTAAACATCTGCATATTCTGAAATTCAACCGCATTAATTATCTGCCTGGTGACATAAGAATACAGAACCTGCAAAGCTGACTCGGTAATTAATGTGATAATCAGAATCAGCCAGTAGCGGAATCTGTATTTCCCAATATATTGCAAAAATCTTCTGGTATCTTTCATACTCTGTCCCTCATTTCCTTGTTAATAAATTCCTCGTACATATGCGCATATTTCCCATGCATAGTCATCAGTTCAGCATGTGTCCCCTGCTCCACAATTTCTCCCTTGTCCAGCACATAGATTCTGTCATAATCACGGATTGTATTTAATCTGTGTGCAACTGTAATTACGGTACGGTCTTTGGAAATTTCATCAATTGTTTTGCAGATATTAATTTCAGTCTGATAATCCAATGCTGATGTCGGTTCATCAAACAGAAGAAGCTCTGCGTCTTTCACTATTGCGCGTGCGATTGAAATTCTCTGTCTCTGACCGCCTGAAAGATTTCCCCCGTTCTCCGTCAAGACAGTTTCAATCCCTTCAGGAAGTTGTTTTATAAATGTTTCACAGCCTGCCATACCCAAAGCTCTTACAATATCATCATGCGAAGCCTGCGGATTTCCAACTCTTACATTATCTGCAACAGACAGCGGAAAAAGTGTAGTCTCCTGTGAAACCAGTGCAATCTTGTCTGTAGCAAACTGTCTTGAAATCAGCTTTAAAATAGTACTCTTTCCACTCCCGCTTTCTCCCACAAACGCAATTCTTTCATCAGGCTTCACGCTAAAACTTACATTATGTAAAACATTTTCATCTTCATATGCAAATGACACATTTTCAAAACTGATTAGCAAATTGCCTTCTTTTTCAACACATTTTCCTTCATAATCAGTCTTTTCAGGCTGGATTTCAATTATTTCAAACACTCTCGATACTGACACCAGTGCTGTCTGAAAACGCACAACCAACTGATATGTGTATGACAATGGGTCAATCAGTTTCTTAATTATGCTCATATATGCGATTAACACGCCAATTGTAATTACATTTCTGAATACAAATACACCTCCGACACATATTGCAAGTGCCAGCGGAATCTCCTGAATTGCCCTTGAAAGCGGTTCGAGATTATACTGTGCCAAATCAGTTTTATCAGATGTCACAAATGTTTTATAAAGTGCGTTTTCATACCGGTTCATCATACATTTCTGAAGATTGTATGATTTGATAACTTCTACCCCTGCAAATGCTTCTTCTATATTATTGTTAGTCTGCCCCAGCTCCCTTGCATACTGGTGCTGGCGCAATTTTATTGGTTTTAAAAGCTTTATATTGATTGGAACTATAATTGCAAGTGGCATCAGACATATTGCCGCCAATGGCGGATTCATTAAAAATAAATATACTGAATATACAATCGTAATAACCGGCACATATAAACAATCCTTGAAATATCCCGACATGAACCCTGCCAATCCCTCAATATCCTCAGTAATGCGCTCCATCATGTCACCATAATTACATTTATTGATGTATTCAGGTGATGCCTTCATCAGCGCATTTACCGCATCATTTCTAAGATCCTGCAGCAAACCTGCTCCAACAAAGCCAGTCATCGCAACAACCATATAATTAGACACAATTCCTGTGCATATTACAATCAGCATTTTAATTACAATAAAATGAATCGTCTGCTTAAGCGTACCACCGGCAATCTGGTCTATTATCTGCTTTAAAATATCAATAATCATTACCGTAGACACAGACGCCGTCACACTTGATACTGAGGCAAGTGTAATCTGTATCCAATACTTTTTGCTGTACTTTAATAATTTTCCCATATAGACATTTTCCACTCCTTTATATATACTATATGCAAGTATAACTTGTGTAAAATGTGCTAACAATGGCATTTATGCAGTGGATTTTTATATTATTTGCAATCTATGTTTGCAGATAGTGTATATTTAATCATTAAAAATATTTACAGAAATGAGGGATAACATGCCACAGACGGACAGACATAAAAAGAGAGAGATTCCAATTGAATTTGATTTCTATAATACATTAGATAAGCTTCCTGTAGAAAAGAGATGTACTATCATTATGATTTCGTGTGGCAGTACAACTATCAAGATAAATGAACATTTTCAGACTGTGAATGCTCCTGCTGTGCTTTGCATTTCACAATACGATAAGTTTCAATGTATAGAAAAGTCACATTTAAGCGCCAAGGCGTTTCATTTTGACCCTTGGTATATTAAAGCATGCCTTAGATTTGAAAATCTTGATGACGACATCAGTATTGATGAGAAATATGTTTATGAAAGAAATATGCTTTACATGTTTACCAAGCATTCAGGAAATTTTCAGGGAATATTTCATTTAACACCACAGCAGTATATTCACATTAATGAATTAATGCTGATGATTGGTGCTGAAACCTATGCGCAGAGTGACGATTACTGGACCTGCCGCATAAGGAGAATGCTGCGTCAGACGATAAACTGCATATATGATATCTATGTCGACCAGCGCAAATTAAAATTCTACGAATTGTCTGAAAATACTAACCCCGTAACAATATGTACAGATTATATTCATGCCAATTATCAGAATGATATTACCTTAAGTTCCCTGTGCGAACTCGTTCACCTTAACCGCACCACATTAAACCAGCGCTTTAAACAGCAGCTAAACTGCACCTGCATAGAATATCTGCTGCACTACCGCTTAAAGATTGCGCAGGAGTTGCTATCCAATACCAACCTTAAAATCGAAGAAATCTCCAGTCAATGCGGCTTCAAATACGGCTCGTACTTTAACCGCCAGTTCACGAAATGCTTAGGTATTTCACCGTCTGAATTCCGCAAGAACCCGACTGGATATAGTTCGTTTGATGGTGGGAAGGTGCGGAAATTGTGAAGGGTATGTTATTTTTCATTATTCCTACCCATTTTCAATAATATATAACTCAAGTCATTTTCATAATCTCTAGCAATAAACTTTCGCCTATTAAAAATTTTATAAATCTTAGGATAAATAAACCAATATAAGCCTAAAAAAACCGAAATAGCAACTATTAATAATAACATTATATATGTAGCTGTAATAAAATTTGTTTTTTGCGTAATTAAAGATATATAACTCATAATTATTGGAATAATAATAGAAGAAATTATATTTCCTACACTGAATCTATGACTTTCTTCTTGATAATACTTTTTACTTTGTTCAATTAACCATAATATATCTTTTTCACTATACATTTGTAAGGATTTTAGTCTTTCAATATAATCATTTATTTGTTTCTGCTTATTGTCTTTATTATTTTCATTCCATCTTTTATTATTTAAGATATAAATAAATGCCTCAATTAGATATAAAATCAAAACAAAAAGTATATTAATAATAAGATAATATTGTGTCCTTTTTAATTGATATAATATCATTGTTACAATAACCAAAAACATTGATATTAGCAGGCTTATTAATTGAATAAATTCAGCTTTCGTAATTTTTTTTAGTTTTCTTATATCCACACTTGACATAGCAGATATATAATCTGATAAAAAATATGTATACATTACTATTTCTTGATTAAATAACCAAATTCTCCTATTCTATAATTATCTGTAAAGTATCGCTATTCACTCTTAGTACTCTCTTCTAATTCCAACATATATTTATCGAAATCAGACATAAACAATCTGTCCTGAATGACACGATATTTCTCAAATTCAGTCTCAGCATGAAGCTTTGCAATCTCAGCAGACACCTTTCCTGAATCCTGCAAAATCCCATAATCAAACATTTCAATAAAACTATTAAGACGCTTTTCCCAATCCTCCATAGTCAATGGGATATGCCTCAGTGTCATATTTTCAGCGAAATCTAAATACGCAGTAACCATACGATTTAATTGTTTCATTTCATCTTGACTTAAATAGTTTTTAGCAATTGTAACATCGCTTTTCTTAATCTTACCATCTGGAGCATCTGCCCATGTTGTTAATCCCATATGTTCTTTGGTATGGTCTGCTCTTTCTACAATCAGCTCTGATGCCGTATGTCCATGAACCGCAAAATGCATCTTATTCTGAACAGTAGCATAAAATCTTTTTGTTGCAGCTGAATTTTTATCATAATCTATTGCAGTAGCATAAAGGTCTGTAATTTTCTGATAAAACTTTCTTTCACTTGCTCTTATTTCGCGAATGCGCTCTAACTGCTCGTCAAAGTACTTTTCTGTCAGATAAGTTCCTCTTTTTAACCTTTCATCGTCCATGACCCAGCCTTTGATGGTGTAATCCTTTGCAATCTGATTCACCCATTTTCTGAACTGAACAGCACGCTCGGAATTGACCTTAAAACCTACAGCAATAATCATTTGAAGATTATAATGTTTTGTATCACGAGCAACCTGTCGAGAACCTTCCATTTGAACTATTCGGAATTTTCGAATAGTTGCCGCTTCTTCCAATTCACTATCTGCATAAACTTTTTTAATATGCTCATTTATCGTTGGTAAACCAACGTCATATAATGTAGCCATCATCTTCTGTGTCAGCCATATATTCTCGTCCTCATAGCGCATCTCAACGCTGTCCTGCTGTTCACCAACAGAAGCAACATATGTCAGATATTCTGCTGCGCTGGAACGGATTGTTACTTCTTCTTTTTTCTTTTTCAAATAGTTTCCCCCTTGTTCATTGTCTGATTTCAATTTTGTTGTTAGCTGTCTCCATGCTTAGCTGTCTTTTATAAGTCAAGGTACTTGGGTTGGAGCGTTTACCTTCTAACAATCTGAAAGTGCTTTTTGTATATCTTCTGATTACAAATTAAAATGCATTTTAACTATATCATTTAATTGTCTAGATATATCTGAAAATGGTAAATTTAAATCCAATGTTTTAACTGATATTTGATTACCACTCATCTGATATACATTATTTGGTTGAATATCCTCATCTGTTTTTGCATATAGCAACATTCCTGAAACTTCATGTTTTTGCTGTCTAAGTTCATAATCTTTGTTTTTTACATATGTAAAAATCTGATACAAATTATTAGAATGCAGTGAATGTTTGTCATATTTCACCTGAGTTGTATGTGAATAATATTTTGCGTCTATGATGAGTACTGTATTATCTTTTTGCAATGAAATATCACTCTGCATAATTGGAAGCAATGTATCCTCTCCATTATCCAACTGCCATGATATTCGGGACGCATTTACTGAAAGCTGTGGAAATTCTTTCTTATAATATTGAAGAATAAATTTCTCATATAAATAACACATTCTCTGCTCATCTATAAAATCCATTAGTTTTGTATTACCATATGAATTGGTTTGAAGAAGTCCTTTTACAACTAAATAACATATAGAAATCATCATTTGATATGTCTGATTCGTTCTATTGTATTGAATATTCCAATTAACAATATTTAAATCAATCAACTCAACATCTGCAAAAAATACCATAAGTTTTTTTAGTTCTTTTTTTCGTTTTGCCGAAATGTCTGACTTTAAAAGCAAATACACTGTTGATTTTAAAATTCTGTTCATCAATCCATTCACTGAAAACTCATCATATGAACACACCATCTGACTCTTTAACATTGTCTGAGTTTTTACAGACTCAGATACATCTATCTTCCCTCTTAACAATGAAAGCTCTTCTGTTCTTCCAATGTATTCTTTTTGTAATCCGCGTTTTAATTGCGTTGCAATACCCTTTACCAATATTGCTGCCATAAGTTCTGCAATATTATCAAATTTTTCTGTAGCAATGCTTTTATACCCCTGTTCATTCAATACACTAAACGAATATGAAAGCATATAATATATATTCTGTATTGGTATCACCTAATTGCGCTCCTTAATCTCTCGCTCCAATCATGTACTTTGCCCGATTCATCAAACCAATATTCTTTTAGCAATGGAATAAGCTCGTATTCAACTATTCCATATAACCATTGTTCATTAACATCTTCTTGTTTTAAATTACAAAAATAGCTATGTCCAATGCAGAATCCTTCTCCTAAAGATTCATCTGCTAAAATAGAATTATTTAAATTCTGTACACAATTTATAAGTTTATCAAATTTTTCGTTATTAATTGATTTTTTGTATTCAATAAACCCTTCTGTATCAAATCCCGGCTTGATATCAAAGAATGCAAATCTTCTTCGAAGTGCATAATCAAGCATTGCAAGACTTCTGTCAGCTGTATTCATCATTCCAATAATATAAACATTTTTAGGTACTGCAAATTTTTCATCTGAATATAAAAGCTGCAACTCACTTCCACGTTTATCTTTTTCAATCAGCATGAATAACTCACCAAATATTTTACTGAGATTTCCTCTATTTATTTCATCTATAATGAAAAAATAATCATTGTCACTATCTATTTCTGCTTTTTTACAGAAGTTATAAAACGCACCTTTTTTTAATTCAAACCCAGAAAGTGTTGGTCTAAATCCCATAATAAAATCTTCATATGAATAACTCTGGTGAAACTGAACCATCTTTACACGCTCAACATCTTTAACTCCCATTATGGAATATGCCAGTCTTTTTGCTACATATGTTTTACCTACACCAGGTGCTCCCTGTAAAATTATATTCTTTTTATTACAAAGAACCCCTGTTAATCTATTATAGTCTTCCTCTGACATATAAACATCTTTTAAGAAATCTTTTCTTGTATATTCAGGATATACAATTTCCTTTTCATCTTCATCATCAATATTTTCAAATAAAGAATCTAATTCCTGCACTAAATCAGTATATGGAGTAATATCTGCCAGCATTTTTTGTGGCAATTTTTGCTGAACTGACCATAACCCTTCATTTATCCAATTGATTTTTCTAACATTTCTATATTCACTGTCACAATCTGAATCATAACTATAATCAGATTCTACTATACCCTTTCCAATAACACTGCTATTTCCTTTCTTAACAAAAATTATATCTCCAATTTTAATATCATGAGCAAACTGCCATAATGTATTAGATAAATTTATGTAAGAACTTTCATTGCCATATACCTGCTTAAGTTGCTGCTTTATTTCATCTTTAGTATTAAATATTTCTAAATCTCCTATTTTACCCCAACCCAGAAGCATAACTTCTCTATCACAGCACTCTTTCCATTTCTCAGCTCCCTGCCCAGGGGTATAAAGCCAATAGTGCACTGTATCTACATCACTATCAGAAAATGTATTTTCATCATCTATTCTTCTCTTCTGTGTATCTGCAACAACATTTTTAAATATTTCCGACGCTAATTCGTCTGTCATTTCTACATTTTTTCCTGCATCAGTAAGTGTCCATATACCATAGACACTTTTATCAATATATCCTGTTTTTACCAGATAGCTTCTTGCAAATGCCACTTCATTTTCAAATTTATTGGCATTATTTTTACCTCTTTTAATGCTTATCTCTTCATCTGTAAGCTTTTCATTTTCTACAATTTTTTGTCTTGCCTGTGCAGGTGTACCTGAACCACCTAAATCCCGTAATGCCTGTATCAATGGTTTGAACCATCTTAAAAAGTAAGCCTTAGATGCTCTTTTATCTTCTGATTTTAATTCTTTATTCACTCTTTCAGATTCTATCCATGCATAATATGATAATTCTGGAAAAGATTTATATTTACATTCTGCTGATTCAAATGTTTTTTGACATATATCCCTTATCTCAAGATACTCTTCTGCATATGGAACCTTATTTAATTTTTTATTTATAGCATTTATAAATTCATCCGGCATATTATTGGTATCCACCATATACCAGCGATTTCTAGAATCAAGATTAATAAATGTATATGGTCGTATCCAATATAACCCAATTGTTATATTCCATTTAATACATCTTTGTTCATGCACTATATTGTAATACTCTATAAACCTTTGACGATTCTCTTTACTATTTGATTCCGAAAAATTTATTGCAGCCTCAAATAATTCCCATATATTATCTATATCACTGTCATTTCTTTCATCTATGAAACTATAGAATGTAGCTTTTAAATTATTTAATACTGGAACCCCATCAAAATTAACCGGTATATTCGCAGATATTTGAAATTCTGAAGCAATACCATTAAGAATTAATATACGATTATTATTAGTTATACCTTTATTAAACAAACCAAATACAGTGAACGGATCAATGTCTGTGATTTCGTCATCTTTCTCCAATTTTGGAACACTTATACCTATATTGTCATAAATACTATATATTTTATGTATTAATTCTTCTCTATTATCTTTAAATGTCAATAATTTGGTTGCAAATTCCGTATAATAATCAATCCATTCAAAATTCATGTTAAACCCCTCTAATTAATCACTATTGTACTGGAACTGAATGTTACTTCTTCCACTTTACTATTTTATCATATCAAGCATCAAAACGCTTGTGTGTTTTGCGTTATAATATTTACAAATACCTTACACTCATGTTTGTGCAAACATTATGTGCTATTTCTTCTCAATCCCCGGAAGATTACTTAATTCCAAACTGCTAAGTGTCGTCATCTGTTGTACTGCCAGCTCATGCAATAAATGCATTCTATCCGCTTGGATTTTTCCTTGCTTAATCAAAATAGCATTATAGCTTTCCATATTAGCTAACACAAGTAACTGATAGATTGTGGCACTATCTCTAATATTCCCTTTTTCATTAGGATTACTGTCACGCCACTCTTTCGCTGTCTTACCAAATAATACCGTATTTAGTAAATCTGCTTCGCTTGCATAAGTATACGAAATCTGCTGCTGTGTAAGTACCGGTGGAATAAGATTTTCTTTTATCGAATCTGTGTGAACTCTGTAATTCAACTTTGAAATTTCACGATTAAGATTCCACCCTAAAGATAATCTGGCATTCTCGCCTTCTTTCAAACGTTGATAGTCTTCAATTATATATAACTTAAATTCTGGTGATATCCATGATGCAAATTCAAATGCTATATCCTTATGTGCATATGTAGCCGCATATCTACCACCTTTTGTAACAATCCCTATTGCATTTGTTGATTCAACCCATCTTTTAGGGGTCAATACAAAACTATTGGTTCCTGCTTCACCTTTAATTGCCTCGAATTCGATACAATTAAAATTAGGATTGTGAATGGATTCCCATAGACCTACGAACGCTATAGTATTTTTATTGCGCAACCAGTTCTGAATAACATATCCTGGATATTCGCCTTCTCTCTTTTTTGCTATATCTGTCAACGATATGTAATCATTTTGTAAATCTTCTGAATATATACTAATATCAATTCCATTCGCATGAATTGTATCCTTAATTGTCTTTGCCATATTTCTTCTCCTTTTCTTTTACCATATTTTCCATTCGAATATAATATGCTAAAAGTCTAAGGACATAATCCGGTGCATTGCGATTCCCTCTTTCCCATTCTGTAACTGTTCTGTAAGGGATATCAAAACACTCACAGAATTCCTTACGATTCATCCCTGTAGATTCACGCAATTTTTTTATTTCAATTTGACATTCGTTTAGTTGTTCCATAAGTTATTACCTCCAATTTACACTTTGTGTATATTATATCACACAAATTACCATTACACAATGTGTAAATGAAAGCACTTAATGTTATCGCAAGACATTCTCAATCGCAACAATTGATTTCTCATTCTCTCAATCCTAAAATCTGTCTGTATAAATCGGCAGTAACAACATTTCTGCTACTACCTACACTATAATTCAAAATGTAAATGTTAACTAATGTGCGGCTATGCTGTCATAAAAGTTATTACATCATATTCGCTCATAATATGAATTCTTGCTCTGCTGTACTCGTCTTCGGTAATCAATCCCTTGCAGAAAATCCAACCAAGTACAGCCAGCTTCTTGGCTAATTCTAATTCTTTTGCCATGTGTAAACACCCTTCTTAAAATACTAAACATATCATATTCTTTTACTAAAATCTTTCGAGTCAGTTTCCCACCCTTGACGGAAATGTCTTCACCGCTCCGTTTCCTACTGGGAACATCTTCTCAAATTCTGCTGGCTATATTTTGTTGTGATAATGATAGTGAATTTTGAGAATTAAACACATTGACGGCATGTTGACCGGAAATTGACTTAAACATGGAGAAAGTATGAAAGATCAATTGACATTTGCACATGTGACAGATAATGAAGGCAACAATACTTTGGATTATGGCTGCTGCCGACTTGCTGCCGGAATAATTGCATTAAAGGAAGGTATACCAGTAGAAGCCGAAAAGAATCTACTGGCAGCAGAGAGTATTATCAGTGCTGCTATGGATACTAGTGATTCTGATTCGTCTTATACTGCTGTTTCATCATATGATAACTATGTTTCCAGAAATGACTATCTGAAATCTGTATACGGATATCTGAATAATCTGTATGCCAGATGGCACAAGCCTGAGAAAGCACTGGAATATAAAGAAAAATGGCTGAATGTCAGGAATGAACAAAATAAAAATATTACTCATAGAAACGCATAAACTATTAATGTCATTAAAAAATACTGTTCGACATCTCCAGATATAAATGGTATATTATTTGTAGTGGTTGCGCTGCGGAAACTTGCGATGCCCGCAGCCGGTGGAGTTCCATGCGTGGGCTCCACTTTTTATTTCTTGTCATCAGTCCACTTCTCCTTTATCAAACTATATTTCTATAAAAATGTTTTCTTAGATTTTCTACCACATTTTTTCTGTCCAAGTCTCTAATTTTATTGACATATTCCCTGCTATACAGTCTGGTTTCTTTTAACACATTTTTCTTTAACTTGAGATTACCTAATGACCGTACGACCTCTTCATATTCCTGTTCTTCCTTCGTCTTTTTGGTCAGATACTCTGCATCAAAAACATCATGTTTCCAATTAAGTTTATTAAACGTATCAGTCACATAAAACTGTATAAAATGTTGTTCTAAATCTTCATATTCACTTTTTTTAATTGGAGCAAGATGACGTTCCATCATATGATAAACTGCTGTTGCCATCTGATCCCGTACATAGCTGCTCATGGATTTTATCCGATATTTTTCACTCTCTTCTTTTCCCGGATAATAATCCTGTATGTTCAAATCAAGACCTCTTACATCAATTGGATTTCCTACATCCAGATATGCCACATTATTTTCATAATCTTTCACAAGAACAACAGGTACTATCTTTTTTCCAGTCTTTAACGCAAGATTCACCGGTCCATCATAAAGTGGTTTTATCAGTTTATTTAAATCATAATTATGCGAACCTTCTGGGAATATCAAGATACTCTGTGTATGTAACACTCGCTCCATTTTGAGAATAAGCTCTCTTCTCTCCTTCATATCCAGAACATTAAAAACTATCATTCCATTAAGCCACGACAAATATACTTCCGGATTATAATTTAAATTCTCCACAGAACCTAAAATCAGATATGCATTTCTGTCTATTACATTCAACATTGTCTCTATATCTTCAGGGCAGACATGGCTTCCAACAAAAATATAGCTCTCTCCTTCTTCAAGTTTTGGATAACGTTCTACGATAATATTGTTGGCATTCTTTTTAGTTGACAGTGGATAACTAGATAATGGTATTCTTTCTGCCTTAAGATTATTGTAATATTCCTCATTGCTTACATATTCTGATGTCTCATTTCTTATAATCGTTGTATTTGTAAATACATTACACAACTTCCTAAATGCCCCGTTTGATTTTCTTCTAAGAAAAAGTCCGATATCTGTCGTAAAATGATTTACATCCCTTGTATTTAATTTGTTGATAAATAGATTTCTATAGTGTTTCATTTTTCTCTCTGTATTTTTCTTCTAATTTTTGATAATCAATTTTGTTGCTTGCTCTATTTCTTTGCAAATCCTTATAATACATATAATCTTTCTTATATGCCTTAGTTCTCTTGATTTCCGTCTCATAATAATATGCCGTTGGTCTACAAAACTCTTCTAATGAATTGCAAGATTCTATGATTGATTTAATAATATCATTTTCATTTTCTTTTGAGGTATTATGTAACGAATAATAGGCAACTGGTGTAGGTAAAGCACTGTCATCTGAGGGAACCACTATACAATCCTTAACATTTGCATTTTCTAGTATCACAGCCTCTACCTTCCCTGAATACACTTTTAAAAAGTTACCGTGTCCATCTCCTGTTATAAAATATTCACGCACTCTTCCACCCAATGAAATTAATCTACGATATCTTCCATGCACTGCCCCATAAGTATCAGATTTAAACCATCGTTTACCATTTTTATCATAAATATAAGATTTTTTAGTACTATCTGAATCTTTATAATACCCATCTGTTAAAGTAGGTCCTGTAATGCATAGCACTCCTTCTTTATCAAGTGGCAAAGGTTGATTGGTTGTAGGATTAACTGCCATTGCTTCTACACCATTCATTAGCAAAAAATATTTTGACAGACCAAATTTCAACGCTGTTGCACTTCCCATTTCACCAAATCCAAAACCATCAATAATAAATGCTTTATTATTTACCTGCTTCAATGAATTACATAATGACAATTTTTCTGCTATTGTATATGTTTCCCCACCCGAAATAACATTTTTTAAAAATTTCAAATTGCAGTCTGGTTTATTCTCTATATATGATTGCATTAATTTATAAAAATTGGGTATTGCCTGAATCCTGTGAGGTTTCATTAACATTATGTCATTAAAAGATATTTCTCCACTTGGCATGTTTTCTGGCATTATCAATGTTTTACCCATTAGTAAAATCATTAATGTACTATTTATTGCCGCATATGGATATTCATGTGAAACAACTCCAACAACTCTTTCACCATCATTTAATTTTGTATTTGTTGTGTTTCTTGTTAATTCAACCATATTTACATATACTTTATTACTAACCGCTATAGGTTTAGGTGTCCCACTAGAACCACTCGTATATAAAATTGATGCCAAATCATCTGGTGTAACCTCTTCTTCATAATCATCTATCAATGGTGAAGAAACTATATCTTCTAGAAAATACACATTTAAATTACATTTTGTGTCAATGTCAAATTTAGATGACAGGATAATTACATTTTCTAAAGTTGTTTCCTTAGAAGCCATGCATACTATCGGGAAATTCTCTTTATCCGTAAAAATAGTTTTTGATTCAAATTTCACTAAATTTTCACGCATTACATTTTCCTGTGTACCATTAAAAATACGTGCATTAACTATCCCAAGTTTATTCATAGCAAAAAAAGCTTCGATTCCAGCAATAGAACTCAATGCACAAATAGAAATATTTTCTCCTTTTTTCACCCTTAATGTTGTATGAAGAAACTGCGAAATATGATTAACTACTCGTAGCATTTCTTCATAAGATACCATCTTACCCTGAATCATTGCCATCTGTTTTAACAACTTAGGATATTTAATCAATTGATTTTTCATGAATTTATATGGTGAAATATATCCATTTAAAGTTCTACCTCTTTCATGTATTTTCATAAACTCACGATGATTTTTTAAATTTTTAATTTCAAGTATTCTTGTAATAATCTCACTTACAATTTGATTGTTTATAGATACTTTTGTCTGTGAAATCATATTTCTCTCATTCTCCTTTGTCAAACTCAATCTTTTTTCATCTTTTCCAATGCTCTGTAATCTGTCTTTCCGCTCTGTGTAAGTGGGATTTCATCCAATATAATGTATCTGCCCGGAACAGAATGTGACGGCAGCATTTTTCTGCAATGTGCTCTCACCGTTTTCAGAACATTGTCTTTCTCTTCTTTTTTATCCAAAACAAGATATGCAATCTGCTCTTTTACAAGTTTTCCTTCCATTCTTACCGTAACTGCACATTTTTTCACATTTCCCAGTTCCATTAAAACCATCTCTGTTCTTGCCGGAAATACCTTATATAAAGTGCCATCTTCTCCCTGTGTCATATAAATACGTTTCATACGACCCTTAAAATGGACAAATCCATCTTGGTCTACCCATCCCAGATCTCCGGTATGAATCCACTTCATTCCGTCTTCATGCTGGCGAATCGTCTCTGCAGTTTCTTTGGGATTCTGATAATATTCTTTCATCTGGCTCGGTGTATGGAAGCACAACTCACCTACTTCACCATACGGCAACTCTTTTCCTGTCTTCGTATCCACAATTTTTACAATTGTCTTACATAACGGAATACCCAGTGTATTTTCCCGATACACATTGTTTAATCCCGTTGTCACGGTTGCTGCAAATTCTGTCATTCCATATCCTGTAATATATTTTGCATCCGAACCGTGCTCTGCCAGATATATATTTACCACTTCTTCCTGCTGTGGTGTCATAGATTCTACACCGCCTGCCAATGTGATACAATGGCTCATAGACCTTCCCTTCATGGCATCAATAATCTGAAGAATATTGGTCGGTGCTGCAACAAAATGATTTGGTCTGCATTTTTTATATAATTTTGTGAGCACTACCACATCTGGATTTGGACTAATTACTTCCTCTAATCCAATAGTCAATGGCATATGTACATTTAAACAAAATCCAATCGCCAAAAATGGTGGCATGAATGTAAGGATTGTTTCACCTGTTCTGAATCTCAATCCGGAATATCGATACTGAAAAGCCACTGCATTGATATTGTCATTTGTCAGAACAACTCCTTTGGGTTCACCAGTTGTACCACTGGTGTAAACCAGAACTGCTGGTTGATTTTCTTCCCATAACACTTCTTCTGCCCGTTTCTGTACTTCATATTTTTTTACAAATGATGGATAGGTTATCATCTGCTTTCTATCATTATGACGTTTCTTTTTTTTCATCTTCACAATAGCTTTCATCATCCCTGGCATACTTGCTTCTACTGGAAGTATAATCGTCAGTTCTGATGTTAATCTCTTCTGAATGTGCATCACTTTTTCTACTACAACATCCAATACGATAACCGCTTTTGACTTTGTTTTCTCTACCATCTGAACAATCTCATCTTCCGATAAAGATAAATATCCCATATTGGCAACTGCACCTATGTAATTTAATGCATAGATGCAATATATTGTTTCCGGTGTAATTAAGGATAAAATGGTAACTATATCCCCATGTTTAATCCCCGCCATCGCAAACGCATCCGCTGTTTCTTTGATATATTCAAAAAATTTACGATAAGTAATCCGGTTTCCAAAATAATTCAATGCAATAGATTCCATATGATTTCGATTATTTTCATACAGATATCTATATAATGTTTTCTGCGGAAGCGGTGTATGAATAGCTTCTTCACTATAATATTTCAACCATGGCTTATCTATAGATGGGAATCCCGTCTGCTCTGCTCTGCTCTGCTCTGCTCTGCTCTGCTCTGCTCTGCTCTGCTCTGCTCTCAAGATGATATTCCTCCTTATGTATATGTCAAGCGTAATTTTACACGACAAAAAGCCATTCCCAGCTATAATTTCTTATAGCTGAAAATGGCTTCACTCGTTGTATATAATATTATCTTCAAAAAGTGTGCAATTAGGCTATTGCTTGCTTGCTTGCTTGCTTGCTTGCTTGCTTGCTTGCTTGCTTGCTTGCTTGGAGCATTATCTCTCATAGCCTTCATCTTTGCAACCCCTCCTTCAAAATAAACACTTTGCGAAATTATAATATCATAAGTTATTTCGCATTACAATATTTGTATTATATTTCCCTGTCTAAACTCTTCCCATTTGTCCATTGGGAAACTTCCTGTTTTTCAGTCATATTACATTCATATTCTATTTAGCTTCTTTTATTAACCGCATTCATTAACTTCCCTTCCAAGAATACCCTCCAATCGTGCCAGTTCAGACTCCGGCAGACGTTCCCAAATGTCATCCTTCTCCGTATGAATAGTAAAGCCTTCTCCATCATCATGGTACTCAAGCATGTATTGCAGCTTATCATGCTCCCCACGAATATCACACTCAAAATCATAGATCATTGTTCGTGTACCTTTGATATACTCCCGGTCTATCAATACAAGATTCTCTACATCATCCGCAGTCAAAGGCTGTTCTTCTGTCTGCTCTGCAACAATCTTTCCCTCATAACGTGCCGCATAATGCCCGGCTTCCTTTAACAGACCATCCATCTCCAGAGCTTTTTGTGTTTTCCCGCTGATTGTCTGCATCATGACATAGTCAGCCGCTTCCGCAAAAAGAAGATCATATACCTCTTTTCCCTCTAAGGCACGCTCACCATCCGTAATCGTAACTGCCTGTGTGTCCTCATTCCAGCCAACCACATCTTCCCAGTCTAATGCGCTGCAGATTTTTTCCACAGCCGACATTTCAGACAGTCTTTTATTTAACTGCTCTACATCGGATTTCTCAGTTTCCGGTTCCTTTACTTCTCCTTCCTTAAAATATTCCATATCCAAAGCAAGCTCTTTGTAACAGTCCTCTGCAATCCGTCCGGCAATCCCCCGGATACGTACCACAAACCCGGCTTCCCTGTCGGTGTCCCCGTACGTCTTTTCCAGACGGGAAAGCACCGCTTCCATGTGTTCCTCACGCATTTCCCAAAGGTTAGGGAATTGTCCGATTCTTCTTGCCTTATGCACATCTGAAATATCAAAGACGTATTTCAAACCGGAAAAACTGTCCTCATCAATCAGCGCAATGCCATTTGCACCTTTGTTTACCCAGCAGTGCATCTTTTCATTCCATATCTCTATGGAAGCACAGGCGGTTGCATCCGGTCTTTGGGCATAGATTGAAAGTTGTTCCTTAAATGGATATTTATACAGTCTGGAAGCAGTATTTAAGTACCGCCTCCAGCTTTCTTCATTCCGCACGACGTCTTTTGCTATTTCTTCTGCCAGTGCGGAAGTCAATTTATATTTTCTCATGGTAAACCTCCATTCTTAATTGATTTTTGGCAACAAAAAAGATGGCTATGGTTCGTGCATGAGCCATTGCCACCAGTGACGGTAAACTTTATTCAATTTTTGTCTGCTCCTTTCCGATATTACCATTTTTATAAAAAATAGCACCTAAGATTTCTCCTAAGTGCTCTATGCCAATAAATCAGTAATTAATATATACTATTTTTGTATATCTCATCTATATTATCTATTTCCTCATACGGATATGGGATTGGTGCATAAAAGATACGATTTTCCACATATTCATCAATCAATTTTTTCCCACATACTTTGCACACATCACTTTCTCTACCATCAAAGAATTCTTTTAAATATTGGATTTGCTTATCATCATCTAATTCTGGCTGAGCTTTGACAACCTCATACGCCCCGCACTCGCAAAACATAAACATTGTCACATACGGATTAAAGCCACAATCAGGACATGCAATTCCAAATATCCCCATCATATTAGCCATCATTGGATGTCCACATTGAGGACATCTTTTAGCACTAAATATGCAACTAATTATCATTTCCTTTCTATATGCTTTCCTCCATCCTCGCATTATATCTTTTTTTGCTTTTTTAAATCCTGCCATTATCAAATCTCTTTTTTTGACTTTCTGTTCATTTTCCACATAACCATTTTCTATTTTAGAATAACCAACGGATAAAGATAATCCAGAAAAAATACTTCCTTTACTTATTGCACTATTTACAACCGCTTCCAATTCCACTCTTGTAATAGCACCTCTTTTTCTTCTTAATTCAGCAAACTTATTGGTTAAGTTGGTATACAAATTATCAACAATTATGTCTCCTGAGTCTTTGAATATGTAGTTTAGCCTAAGATACCTTCCGAATATTGCCTTTGTATCTTTGCTATCCTTGAATAATGGTCTTACTTCTACCCTAACCTTATCAATAATATCTGCATACTTTGACAAAGCAAAATTCGAAATAAGATCATCCTTAACTTGCTTTTTTTTCTCGTCTGTTTCGTATGGATTTACTAAAACATTCACATAATCGTCCAAATATTCTTTAAAATTCTTTTCGTTTATTCGTATAGGAACAAAAGAAGTTAGCACAAAAAAATTCTCTGTGCTAGTGTTATCACTATTCAGTGTTAGAAAATGGTCTAAAATATCTGCAAAATCGCTTTTCCCTATAACAGAACTTTTTAGCTGAATAAAAATATGCTTTTCCTTATTGAAAATCTCTATATCTTCTTCACCTTCGCACTTTATACAAAAATTCACAATCTTTGTACCAAAACCAAAAATATCTGTAGAATGTAATTGTTCAAGCGCATAAATAGCTGCTACTGAATCTTGATTTTCTATCTTTGAGGTTGTTCTTCCACCAGTACTTTTTTTATCATAATAATTTCCCATTTGTTCATCACTCCTCGAATGTATATTTTTCTTCCTCTTTCTCCGTATTTCTATATAGAATACTTTTTAAATAACATCTCAAAAAAATCACGAACCGTTTGTTTCATTTGCTGACTGTCCATAAACTCATAGCCCCCAAATCTATATACTTCATACCCTTTTAATTGTAATTTTCTCGTGTCAACCATCATTTCAGCATATAGCTTTGGAGAAGAAATATCTCCCTCTGAATAATGTTGTTTACCATCAATTTCAATAACCACCCTTATACCATTGGGTAAAAGCATTAAGAAATCCATGCGTTGATGTGTATATACTACATTACTTCCTCTCCAAGTCCTTGCATGAGGATCATAGTGTAAATATACTTGTGGAATTAGTGCCGGATACTCGTTCGCATTTTGATATATTGTATAATATTGAGTAAAAAAATCTTTTTCCGGTTGCGAATCCAAAGAATTAAGTAAACGCTTAAATAAGTCTTTCTGGATATTTTCGCTTGAATGTGCAGACCCCCACCATTTTACAAGAGTGTTCCATAATAATCCATCTGCATTAGGCTCAAAATTATACATCAGACAATTATCTGTATTTCCTACAATTTTTATATCATTAGCAATAGCATCATCAATAACTATGTCTGGCTTTTTACCCAACGGAGCAAAAATAAGATTTTTCATATTGTTATTTATTGCTTGTCGCTTATATACTTTATAAATTGGTTCATTTGATATTTTTCCCGATACAACCAATTCAAAACCATCTGCACCAATAATTTCATTAATTCCTCTTACATATTGAGTTTGTTCCTCACCTGTTCTAACTTCTGGATTAACCATTTTTTCAAGGAATTTGATTATAGAGTTGTCGCTAATGTATTTTATTTGCAAAATATCAAGCAACATATCTTTATATGATATATCATCATTTATTACCACATGTTTAATGATGTATTCTCCAAGAGTCATTCTGTCGAATACAAATAAATCCTCATCCCTTGTACAAGTTTCATTCATATCCCAAATACCATGTAATAATTCATCTAATTTCATCTTGCCCTCAAAATTCGGACACATGTCTAAATATTCCGCCAATTTTCTTCTGGTAATATAGGTGAATTCAAATATGCTGTCACCAAAATATTCTTCCATCTGCTTATTAAAAGAAATACTCTCTGCTTCTCTCGCAATTCGTTTCGATAATTCTATTATCTCTTCCTCTGTCATTTTTACAAGTCCAGACCGAGCATACACTTTTTTGCTATCATTCGGATTTAGTGCTTCATCTGGAGATATGCCATATCCTTTTAAAACTCCATCTAATTCATAACTTTTATAAGACCAAAAATAATCTGCAAGGATTTCGATAAGTTCATCCTTCTTTTTGCTCATATCATTCAACTCCAATCCGTGAATTATTCAAAACGAAATATCAAACCTAATTTGTTACAAATCATCCGGCAAATACTCCATAATAATTTGATAATCTTTCCATAAACGTTTATCCCGTGTAATATCGCAATTTCTATAAATCTTTACATCCTCTAACTCTTCATAAAAATAAAAGCTTCTTCCTACATATATATCCTTTTTAAATGCTCCACAAAACATGAACTGAGTTGCTGTAATATCAATATAACTTTCTCCATTCACAATTAGCCATGCGTGGTTTGTAGTATGTTCAGGGTTATCATCACGATAAACTCCATTTCCTTGTTCAGTGTGAATATTATATTTTTCAAGTAAATAATATGCTAAAAGGTCACTTGCATCATCACAGCAACCTCTCGGAAAGTTGCTCATCCTATCTCTATATTGAAATCTTCTATCATATTTGGCATCAAGTATTGCCAAACGAAAGGCTTCCGTAATATTGTATATTTCATCTTCATTTAGTGTTCTTTTTATCACAATCATTCACCTCTACCATTACAAATTTCTGTTGAAATTATACTATATTATTTGTTACTTTTCTACTATTAGCAAGCAGCAAGACACTCTCTATCCTACTGCCTGCTAATATGCAAAACACTATTTATTCATAGAACCCCTGCTCCTCAATACCTTTCTCCAGAATGGTATGTATCAATTCCTCCAGTTCCACGTTGTTAATCTCGCTGACAACGATCAGCTTGGCAATGGTATCCTTCGAAACGGATACCGCATAACTCTCCTCATCTGCATGAAGCTCATGGACACAGATGCCAAGTCCCTCTGCAATCTTGCACATAACGCCAAACTCTGGTTCCTTAACTCCTGCCATAATGTCAAGGATTGTTCTCTCTGGCACACTGGAAATTCTGGCAAGCTCCGCAATCCCGATTTCTTCCTCTTTCATCACATTTAATAACTTGTCCCCTGTTGTAAACATAATCTTTTCCGCCCTATATCACTGCTTCCTTTTTCTTTTCCGGTGCAGAATGCTCATTTCCGGCATGCACTTCCGGTCTTACTGCTCATTTGCAAGCACCTCCTCTGTCAAAGAATTGTAGGCAGATGCCACTTTTCCCTTTGGATCGTGCTTATAAATGCTGACACCTTCCGCAGAAATCTCCGCAGCCCTTACTGAAATCGGGATAATGTTTTCAAATATCTTTACCCGGCTTCCATAAGCTTCCTTCAGCATGGCACTAATGTCCCTTGCATAATTTGTCCTGCTGTCCACCATTGTCAGCAGAATACCCTCTATCTCCAGCTCTGGGGTAATCTGGCGCTTTACCTTGCCAATAGTTTTGATAAGCTGCTGTAAACCTTTGACTGGCAGATATGCCGCCTGCACAGGTATCAAAATACTGTCGGAACAGGCAAAGGCATTTATCGTAATCATGCCAAGTGAGGGCATACAATCAATTAAGATGTAATCGTAATAATCCCGCACCATTCCTATATATTCCTGCATGATATGCTCCCGGCTCATGACATTCACAAGAGATACCTCCAGACCGGAAAGCTCAATATTTCCCGGCATAAGGTCTATTCCTTCCTCATGGTGTAAAATGCCCTCCATAGGCTCCACCTCCTCGTCTTTAATCAGGCTTCCCATGACCGTAGCCAATGAAATCTCCATTGCATCCGGCTCTGTGTAACCCAGGCTAGCAGTGAGACTGCCCTGTGCATCTGCATCTATCAGTAAAACTTTCTTTCCCTGTTTTGCCAGTCCAACTCCTAAATTGCCTGTTGTGGTGGTTTTTCCAACTCCACCCTTCTGATTTGCGATTGCGATAACTTTGCACATGAAAAAATTCTCCTTATTCTCTACTATTGATTTTTCACATTGCTTTTCTGTACTTCTGCATAAGCTCTGTAATATTTGCTTGTTCCTTTGTTGCTATAAAGCTCTGATATTTCTAATACTTCAATTTTTGAATGACGCTGTAAAATTTTCTGAAACCATACAATGTCATTCTTCGTTCCCATCAATCTGACTTTTAACATTAGTCTGCTCCTCCAAATAAGGCATACAGTTCCCGATTATAAGTCGCATACTCCGGATAGCGGATCTGTATCGCCTGCCAAAAGAAAGGTGCATAGGCACAGCAGAACAAGTCCTCCACTGTATACTGCCTGCACTCGTTTACCTGTTCCTCTGTTTTTGTGTAATCATCTACACTCGGTGTGCCGTTGCAATACAGGTTAAATGCCATTCGCACCACCTTCATACTGCCACTGGTCTGCCAGCCTTCATGCAGACACTCAGTTTTTACACATCCCATCTTAAAATCATAGATGCTATCAACATTTCTTCTCGTATCATCGCTGATACCAAGGCAATAGCAAAGTGCCTTGTGGTACACATCCTGATAGCGTACCTCTTTTAATTTTTCATAGTAGAATTTTTCATGTGCTTCACTGATAAAATTGATTGTCTGTTCCTTTTTGTTTTCTGCTCCTAACGCTGTGTTGTTCATAGTGAACCTCCTTTTAAATTGAATTGAAAAAGGCACTCCTAATTTAATGCCATAATATAAAAAATAGGGACACTCTTTCAAGTATCCCTACGTTCTATCAACATATCTGATAGTTCTCTATTTACTTTCATATTCAGAATTCTTTGTGTTCCCACAACCGAGGTCTAATGCTACAACAACCGTTATCTTCCTCACAAGCTCTTTTTCCTTGTGATTCTCCGCAATTCTGTTGAAGCTGAAAAACTCTACAAAGTGCGTAAATTCAAGGATTTCTATATATCCTTTCTGTGTAATCCTACAACCGTCTCCACATGCCCCGTATTAGGAAACATATCAACACAACAGCACTTCTCCACCTTATACCCTCTCTCCTGCAGAGTAACAAGGTCTCTTGCAAGCGAAGTAGGCTTGCATGATATATACACCATTCTGTCAACACCGTAATCAATAATCTTCTCAAGTGCCTTAGGGTGAATTCCGTCACGAGGCGGGTCAAGTACGATGAAATCAGGCTTTATCTCAATATTATCAAGTGCCTTTAAGACATCATCTGCAATGAACTCACAGTTAGTAAGACCATTCTGGGCTGCATTCTTCTTAGCAGCCTCAACAGCTTCCGCAACAATCTCAACACCGATAACTTTGCTGGCAACCGGAGATAACATCTGTGCAATCGTACCAGTACCTGTATACAGGTCATATATAACCGGCTTGCTGCCAGCCACATCCCCAAATCCCCCAGAAAGCACATACTCCCTCGCCTTAGAGTAAAGCACCTCTGCGCCAAGCGAATTAGTCTGGAAGAATGAGAACGGAGTTATCTTGAAACGTAAGCCCAGAAGCTCCTCCTCAATATAGTCCTGACCATACAGAAGCTCAGTTTTCTCGTTAATTACTGCATCTGCAAGGCTGTCGTTAAATGTATGGAGAACACCTGTAAGAGTGCCCTTATATTCAATTGATGTCAGGCGGTTTACAAGCTCTGTGAAATCATGCTCAATCTGAGTTGTTGTAACGATATCAACAAGAATCTGCCCTGTCTTTACAGACTTTCTTACAAGAAGATGACGCAGATACCCCTCGTGGCTTAACTTGTGCTGGAAAGGAAGCTCCTTCTCGATTGCATAATCCTGAACATATGTAAGAATCTTTCTGTAATCCTCATCAATAATCTTACATTCTGTAACCGGAACAATATCATACATGCTGTTTCGTTTGTGAAGTCCGAGTGCAAGAGGTCCGTCCTTGTACTCATCACCAAATGAAAATTCCATCTTGTTACGGTATTCCTCTGTGACCGGACTTCCAATTATTCCTTCAAATGGAAGCTCACCTGAAACAACTTCGCTAAGAAGCTTTTCCACCTGTGCGCTCTTAATCTTTAACTGTTCTTCGTAAGCTACTGTCTGGTAAGTGCAGCCACCGCATTTGCCAAAATGTGGACATGCCGGGTTGGTTTCAAGCGGACTCTTCTCAACAACTTCCATAAGTCTGCCTTCGCAGTGTCCTTTTCTTTTCTTATTCACGCAGAATCTGACAGTCTGTCCAGGAATTGCGTTCTTGACGATTGCCTTTTCCTTCTGTCCGTCCTCATCTGTCACCCACACTGTCGCCTTGTTAGGGAAATCAACCTTTTCAACTTTACCTTCGTATACGCTTCCTTTTTTCAATCTATACTCCATTCCGCACATGAATTGTGCCTGTTATTAACATATTAATAGTTTCTGGCAGCACTTATTCACATAACGGCATACCTTATATAATTTTATCAGAAAAATGCGCTAAAGTATAGTAGTCACATTTACTCCACCACGCTGGCATTCTTTGCCTGCACTGCAGAATGTATTCTTTCAAGTACCTTGTCACACAGCCATGTATAAGCAGCCCCGGCAGCATTCAGTCCTATACGTAATGCAACTGCATAAGGCATTCCAAAAAGTCCCGCCGCAATTGATAATGCGCCAAATGTATTAAAAGCTGTCTGCCATGCATAACCAGCGGAATATCCGACTCCGATACCACCTATCATGCCTATATACGGATACATTGATTCTGGCAGAACTATATACATCACTGCAAAAATCGCACATCCAACAACATTAAACAATGCCCTGTTTCCAATTCTCTTATCAACATCTTTAGAAAACGGCAGACACACTGACATGCACGCAATTCCAATCCACATTGCCCTAGGCAGTCCCATCAGTGAAACAATCAGCATAGCGCTTGATACGATAAATGTAAGCTTAATGTACCATCTTGTCCTTGCTGAATTAATATTAAATTCCTTAAACAAATCCCAAAATGTTCTTCTATATGGTCTGTTCCTCTGATTCTTATAGAAAATAATCATGCATACTAACATCCCGGCAAGCAGTCCCACAACTCTCATCATATATTCATGGCCTGTGACATCATATCCCTGTAGCAAAAGATACCCAAGAACAAATGTTGAATGATTATACATAATTACATTGTGACATCCCATTATCATAAGAAGCATAATACACACAATATTTATTACAAATGCAGCAACTGGCGGTACCATATTGGAAACCCTCGGTCCTGCTATCAATATCGCATATATTCCCATTATCGAAATCAATCCATGTGATGTCTTAATTCCAAAATCCGCCTGTCTTAATACCAGCACCGCAAGAAGCACTGTAACTCCGACAACGCTGTTATTATTCCCCAGCAGCTTACTGAATACTGTAACTACTGCGACGCAGAATATCATAACAAGATACACCTTAAAATTATATATAAGAATATGTCTTCTTTTCTCTTTAGAATCCTGTGTGTTCTTGATAAGCTGTTTTGAACCAGCCGAGCTTAACTGTAACTCCTGATAAAATGTCATAAATTCCTGCTTTCCTTTCCTCCCCTTAAATTTTGCTTTATAACAGGGTTGAGTAATATAACACTGATTACACCCCTATGTCAATTAAGAAATAATTAAATATTATGCAATAAAAAAGCCACAACCTCTGATATATCCTAATGGACATATCTTAGCCGGCTGTGGCTTTCAATCATATCGCACTTATTACATTACTTCTCGATGTCTTCATCCTCGAAATCATCGTCAAAATCTTCGTCTTCGAAATCTTCATCATCGAAGTCATCTAAATAATCTGGTGTAAAATATCTGTATACAGCATAAGCGATACCAGCAACTGCTGCAACTGCACCAACGATAGCAAGAACAGCTATGATAATTGTGCTGCACTTCTTGCAGCATTTCTTATCTTCATCTTCCTTCTTGCTAATAAGTTCTCCTAATTTAGTAGCTGCGATAAGCTCATCTAATTTTTCTTTACTCATAACAATATCTCCTTTCATACCACGGATTTAATAAATGTATTATAGCATAGCGTTAAACATTTGTCATTATAGTTTTTTAAGTCTGGCAAATCCTGCCAACATTTTCTTCTGTCCGTACTCTGCAAATTCAACTGTTACCATATAGTCTCTTGCTGAATCCTCTATAGCAAGTACCTTTCCTTCGCCGAATTTCACATGGCTCACCATATCACCAACACTGTAGCCAAGTCCGCCTGAAGATTTTGCACTTATATCTGCACCTCTTGCAGCACCTATTACATTTCTTGAAGATAAGCCGCTTCGTGTAGGCACTCCTGCATAAGCACTTCTTACAGAATCTGCCGGAGTCTTTCTCTTTTCTGGTTTCTTAAGGTCAAATAATTCCATAGGGTCTTTTCCAAATCCCGGATTAGAACCACCATTTATCTTAACCTTTCTTGAACTATATGTTCCTGCTGCCCTTCCACCTGGTGTGCCGCTTCCGTAGCTGCTAAGAATTGATCTGGCTGTTGCACGCATGTTAATGCCTGTTGTATCCGGCTCATCTGATGTCCCGCCATATGCAATCCTGCCTTTAGCATACCCACTGGAATTGTTTTCTATGTGCATATATTCCTTAGGAATTTCATTAATGAATCTTGAAACCTTATTCATCTGTGTTTCACCACGCACCATACGCGACTTGGCACTTGTAAGATTAAGTATTTTCTCTGCTCTTGTTATTCCTACATAACACAGTCTTCTCTCTTCCTCAATCTCAGTTGAATCATCTGACACAATTGTCATATAGCTTGGAAAAAGTCCATCCTCCATTCCTGTCATATACACGATTGGGAATTCCAGACCTTTCGCACTATGCAGTGTCATCAGCATTACATGAGGCTCTGACTCATCCAGATTATCAATATCCGCTATTAATGCAACTTCTTCAAGCAGTCCTGAAAGTGTAGGCTCTTCACCTGCTTCCTTACAGCCCTCCTCATAGCTTACAACCTTATTAATGAATTCATCCAGATTCTCGCGTCTTGCCTCAACCTCTTCCACTGTTTCATTCTGTGAAAGACTCTCGATATATCCTGTATCCTCAATTACAGCCTCAGCAAGTTCCTTTAATGACATGAATTCTTCCTTGGCACGCAGTCTTCCAATAAGGTCAACAAATGGCTCTAACTTGGAAAGTGCCGCATTCTTTATTGTGTCAATATCCTTTGCATTGACAAGTGCTTCCCAGAAAGTAATATCATTAAAATCTGCATATTCCTGCAATCTGTCAATCGTTGTATTACCAATTCCCCTCTTCGGAACATTTATAATTCGCTTAACCGCCTGACCATCAAGACCATTATCAATAGTTTTTAGATAAGCAAGAATATCCTTGATTTCCTTTCGCTGATAGAAATTCTGTCCGCCATATATCTTATATGGAATATTGTGAATCATCAGCTTTTCTTCGAGTGCTCTTGACTGTGCATTAGTTCTGTAAAGAATGGCAACATCATTATAATTCCAGCCATCCCTTACATACTCTGCAATACCACTCGCAACGCCTTCTGCCTCATCATACCCGTTCTCATACAAAGTATAATTAACCTTCTCGCCCTCTCCGTTATCTGTCCAGAGTGACTTGCTCTTTCTGCCGACATTATTACTTATCACAGCATTTGCAGCATTAAGAATAGTCTGCGTTGAACGGTAATTCTGCTCAAGCTTTATAACCTTAGCACCTGTAAACACATTTTCAAAGTTAAGAATATTATAAATGTTTGCTCCACGGAACTTATATATAGACTGGTCATCATCACCAACAACACATATATTGCCATACTTTGCCGCAAGCATTGCAACCAGCTTAAACTGTGATGTATTAGTATCCTGATACTCATCTACCATTATATATCTGAATCTGTCCTGATAATGCTCAAGCACCTCTGCATCACTCTGGAACAGCTCAACCGTCTTGAATATCAGATCATCAAAATCAAGCGCATTATTAAGCTTAAGCGTCTTCTGATATTCTCTGTATACGCCCGCAATTCTTCTAAGGTTATAGTCGTTGCCCGCCTCAAGCTCGAACTCATCAGGAGTCTTTAATTCATCTTTAGCAGATGAAATCTTACTCATAATAGCCCGCTCTTTAAGCATCTTCGTATCTATATTCATCTTCTTACATATATCCTTGATAACAGACTTCTGGTCGTCCGTATCATATATGGTAAAGTTATTATCATATCCAATTCTGTCTATGTATCTTCTTAAAATTCTCACACATGTTGAGTGGAATGTACTTACCCATACAGCCCCTGCACCCTGTGCCACAGTAGTCTCAACTCGTTCTTTCATCTCTCTTGCAGCTTTATTAGTAAATGTAATTGCCATAATATTATATGGGTCTACTCCACATTCCTCTATTAAATATGCAATTCTGTTCGTAAGCACACGCGTCTTTCCAGAGCCTGCCCCGGCAATAATAAGCAGCGCGCCATCTGTATATTTAACTGCCCTTTTCTGGCTGTCATTCAAATCTTCTAATCTCATATATCCACCTTCATGCAAATGTGAAATCTATATCCACCTTATTTCTGCCAACTACCACATTATACAAAAACAACGGGATGTTGCCAAGCCAATATGACAACATCCCTGATTGTTATTTATTAAATTCACATATTACTAATTGTCAGCTTATGCAAGCTTTGTTCCACAGTTAGAACAGAACTTAGCGCCATTAGTTAGTGTTCCACAGTTAGGACAGAACTTAGGTGCTGTGCCACCTGACACATTTGCATTATTATTCATTGCAGTATTCATGTTATTCATCATCTGCTGTCCAACCTGCATCCCCATCTGGAGCTGCATCATATCACTGGCAATATTCGAACCGCCTCTTGAATTGCCGATACTATCAGCCATAGCCATCTGTGTATATCTGTTCATATCTCCAACCATTGCCTGAGAAGCTGCCTTATTAGTCATCTTCTGTACTTCTTCCGGATAAGAAAAGCTTGAGATAGTAAAGCTTGTTATTGTAATTCCTAACTTGCTCATCTCCATATCAAGGTCTGTCTTAATACCCGCTGAGATATCATAAGCATTAGCCTGAAGATTAAACATATCCTTGCCTTCTTTAGAAATCCACTTCATAAGAAGCTGGTCAAGAACTGCTGATATTCTTTCCTTAACATCTGCAACAGTGTACATCTGCTTTACACCTGCTACCTTGTCTATAAGCGTAATGTAATCAGATACTGAAAATGAGAAGTTACCGAAAGCTCTTATTGGCATTCCACCTGGAAGTGCCTGTGTTGGAATAAGAATAGGATTCTTAGTTCCCCACTTTTCTGTGAATTCCTTAGTATTAACAAATAAAACTTCTGCTCTTACTCCACTGTTGAAGCCAAACTTAAAGCCTTTAAGTGTTGATAAGAATGGAATAATCTGTGATTCAATATCAAAGCTTCCCTCGTCCTTAAAAATGCCTTCAATCTTACCATTGTACATAAAGATTGCATCCTGGCCGGCGCGGATAATCAGCTTACTGCCTTTCTTGATTTCTCTGTTGGTCCATTTCCAGAAGATTATATCATCTCTGTACTCTTCCCATTCAACTACGTTGGCAAACTGCCCTTTGAATAATCCCATGTTCCCTCTCCTTATCTATGTATTGCTTATCTCATTATAAATGTGCTTCTGAATTATAAGCCCATCTGAGCCTTAAGTGCTGCTAATTCATCATCAACTGCTGTGTTAGCCGGCTCTGCATCATACTTAGCTGCAAGACTGTCAACATCTGCCTCAAGCTGTGTCTGGTTAAGCTCTGCCATTGCATTAGCCTCGTCAAGCATCTTATTAGCCTTAGCCTCCATCTTACCGAATGCATCCATGCTTGTTCCAACACTGTTAACACTTGAACCAACCTTGTTGATTCTCTCCTGAGCCTTAGCTGCTGCAACCTTAGCCTTAACTGCATCTCTTCTTGCTTCAAGAGACTGGATATCCTTGCAGAGCTTATCATGCATCTGACGCATCTTAGCTGCATTGTCTGCTGCAATATTATATGTCTGCTGTAATGTAGCCTGCTTAGAAACTAACTGCTGCTTCTTCTCAAGGAATGTTCTTGCATCTGCCTCATTGCCAGCCTTAAGAGCCTTTTCTGCATATGACTGATACTTGGCAACATCTGCTGTGCATTCATCAAGCTCTCTTTTACATCTTGTCTCCTCAGCCATAACTGAAGCTGTCTCTGCCTTAACCTTTCCAAGGTCGCTCTCAAGATTTCTCATGTACTGGTCAATCATCTTCTCTGGATCTTCACACTTATCGAGAAGTGCATTGATGTTAGCGCTCATAATGTCCTTGAATCTTGTTAAAATACCCATAATAATCCTCCATTCCTGTGCCGCTTTCTGGCACATATCACCCTCTGGTGCATCCGAATTCTGTCTCCCAGAATTCTTAAAAAACCTTTTTCATTATAATATATCAGGAGCAAAATGTCACGAATATTTGCTCCTATGAAACATATTTTATATTGCTGTAATAAATATTAAAATATCATAATATGCACAATACACTATGCTAAAGTTCATTATATTATTCCTACTTGAAATGTGGTTTTAAAAACTATATAATATAGCTTAAGCATTAATATAAATGTATTCTCTCATGAATACGCATTTTTAAAGAAATGAGGAACATATGAACAACGATATTAAAGAGCTTATGAGCGGTATTCTTAAAGATATGTCCGCTCTTAACTATATAAAACCCGGAGATGTGCCTAACATCAATCTGTACATGGATCAGGTTACAACATTTATGTATGAACATCTTCACGATACAAAGCGTACCACTGATGATAAAGTATTAACCAAAACAATGATTAACAACTATGCCAAGAACAATCTGCTGCCATCACCAGTTAAGAAAAAGTACTCTAAGGAGCATATATATATCCTTACATTTATCTATTACTTTAAGAACATTCTCTCAATAAGTGATATACAGAAAATGCTCAATCCTCTCACTGAGAAATTCTTTGATGAAGGTTCCAAGCCGGATCTGGATTATATATATAAAGAGATATTTTCAATGGAATCCTCTCTTGCAAGGCCCTTATCTAAAGATATATTTGCAAAGTCTGAACAGGCAAGTAATGCATTTACAGATGTAAAGAATGATGATGACAGAGAATTCTTACAGTTCTTCAGTCTTGTATGTCTTTTAAGCTTTGATGTATACATGAAGAAGAACATGATTGAAAGTCTGATTGATGATTACTCTGCCAAGCATGCGCCAAAGCAGCCTGAGAAGTCTGATAAAACAGACAAAAAGAAATAATCCGTATAAATTAAGGGAACTGCCAGTACTGACAGTTCCCTTTTACATTGCTTCATATATTACTTATTATCTTCTGACTCTTTCTCAAGCATGCCAAGTCTTTCAAATACTCTGTCATACCCGTCATTACCATAATTAAGCGAACGGTTTACCCTGCTGATTGTCGCAGTAGACGCACCTGTCTTCTCTGCAATATCAAGATATGTTCTGTGTTCTCTTAACATCTTGGCAACCTCAAATCTCTGGGATAAGGATAAAATCTCGTTAATTGTACATACATCCTCAAAGAAATCGTATGCTTCATCTAAATCCTTAAGACTTAATATTGCCTGAAAAAGCTGCTCAACAGCCTGTGTCTTTAACTTATTATTCATAATTATACACCCCGGTTTTCCAAAATAGCATTGGCTTATTACTTTCAAATTTTAACACAGTGAAGTTTTAAAGTAAAGACATTATTCACTTCTTAATGCCACAACAGGATCTTTTTTAGCTGCAAGCTTTGCCGGGATAAGTCCGGCAATAAATGTAAGGAACATACTTATTATTATAAGTATTACTCCTCCTGCAACCGGAAGCTGTGCAACATTAGAAATGTCTGTAAGGTGCTTAATCAACGCATTTGCAGGTATGCACAGCAATAAAGTTACAACAATGCCAAGTGCGCCTGAGACAAAACCTTCAATAAGTGTCTCTGCATTGAATATTCTTGAAACATCTTTCTTAGAAGCGCCAATACTTCTTAATACACCAATTTCCTTAGTTCTTTCAAGTACTGAAATGTATGTGATAATACCTATCATTATCGAAGAAACTATAAGTGATATTGCAACAAATGCTATTAATACATAAGAGATTGCATTAATAATTGTACTCACTGAAGACATCATTATTCCAACATAATCTGTGTAGTTAATAACATTTTCTTCTTTGCCATCGTCCTGCTGTGACTTATTATAGTCCTTAATAATATTCTGAACCTTCTCCTTAGAATCAAAATCAGTTGCATATATATCTATCTGTGAAGGTGTATCAAGGTCTGTAATTCCAAGCTTTGACTTATTGCTGTCTAATGTTGCATCTGTTGTTCTAGCCTTTAGTGACGCTGAGAAAAGCTGTAGTATCTGGTCATCGCTCATTCCACTTGTCATTGCCTGCATCTGGGCGCTTTCCTCTGGTGAAAGTGTTGCCATATATGCATTTACATCGTCCATTGTAATCTCTGTATTCCTGTCATTGTCAAATGGAACTCCTGTAAATACATCAACGCTTGTATCAGCAAGCTGTGCCTTGGCAATCTCACTGTTTTTTACTTCTTCGATAATATATTCAGTAAGCTTTGCTGTATAACCGATTCCACTTGAAATTGAAGTGCTGACTGCGTCATCATTAGGTCTGATTATTCCACATACTTTAATGTCAGTTCCGTTATTTACAACATTTGTCATATACTTATCATCTTTGCTGTAATCGTCCCATGTACCGGTCACATCATTGTACTTATACATGTCCGTAGGCATAACAAGCTTAAACTCTGTATCAAGTATCTCGTCAAATGTATAGCTTATATCCTTTTCTGTTTCGTATGATTCACCAACCATCATTTTCTTAAAGAGTGTTCTTACTTCCTCAGGGTCTTTAAGTCCTAATGAGTAAAGTGTATAATCATCAACCTCGTTATTCTTATCTGTAACAAGCACAACCTCGTTGTAATTCTCTGGCCAGTGTCCTGCGAGGACATCATACTGCTCATCAAGAACCTGCTGGTTTCCTAAAAGCTGGTTCCACACACTGCTGTTAGAAAACATCCCCATACCCATGCCTGATGACATTGCAGAAGATGTGCTTGTTGCACCCTCGCCATATATCGAATCAAACATTGTACTTGGGTTTAACTGCTCTACACCGTTAGAAGTATCCTTCATATAAATGTTAAGAGGAACATCATATGAATACTGGATATCACTTACATATGACTTAATGTCAGAGCCGCCGTTTTCAATGTATTTCTTAAACTCTGAAAGGTTATTGCTCTTAACTTCCTTTACCATGGTATTAATCATATCACCCATGATATCGTTAGAATATATCTTAGTCTTGTCTTCATGCTCTGCTGAATCAGAATTGCCCGTCATGCTTGTAACCATACTGCTTATATCAATCGACTCTGCCTGAAGTGTTATAGGATAGCTTGAAAGCGTGTCTCTCTGAACCCTGTCAATGTATAACTGGATACCATTTGAGATAGAAAGAATCATTGCAATACCGATAATTCCTATGCTTCCTGCAAATGCAGTAAGAATCGTTCTTGTTTTCTTAGTCATCAGGTTATTAAAGGAAAGTGAAAGCGCTGTAAAGAATGACATAGATGTTTTCTGCTTCTTTCCTGACTTTTTATTCTTCTTCTCTGATGCCTTAACCTTAACAGCCTCTTTAGCCTTAATATCAGCTTCCATATCTTCTAACGAATATGGATCAGAGTCATCAGTTATCACACCATCTAACAATCTGACTATCCTTGTAGAATAATCTTTTGCAAGCTCAGGATTGTGAGTTACCATGATTATAAGTCTGTCCTTTGATATCTCCTTTAAAAGCTCCATAATCTGGATACTTGTCTCTGTATCAAGCGCTCCTGTAGGCTCATCAGCAAGCAGGATATCAGGATTATTTACAAGTGCTCTTGCAATAGCAACCCTTTGCATCTGTCCACCTGACATCTGATTAGGCTTCTTGTGAATCTGTTCGCCAAGTCCAACCTTCTCAAGTGCCTCTATAGCTCTTCTCTTTCTCTCTGTCTTAGATACACCTGAAAGCGTAAGTGCAAGCTCCACATTAGATAAAACTGTCTGGTGCGGAATCAGATTGTAACTCTGAAAGACAAAACCAATAGAATTATTTCTGTAAAAATCCCAGTCTCTGTCCTTATAATTCTTAGTTGACACTCCATTTATCTTAAGGTCGCCGCTCGTATACTTATCAAGTCCGCCTATAATATTAAGCATAGTAGTCTTACCACATCCGGACTGTCCAAGAATCGACACGAACTCGCAGTCCCTGAACCTAAGATTAATGCCCTTAAGTGCACTCACAGTAGTCGAACCGGACACATAGTCTTTCTTTATATCATTTAATTCAAGCATGGAATACTCCTTTTATTTTATTGCGGGCTGCGTATTGGGAATTGGTCTGCATCCTTCAACTTGCGTACATGACGTTGTGGCATCTGACTATAGCATACGCTTTCAGGAATCCTACGCTTAGTGTAACTAAATGCCGCTATCTACAAAGTTTATTACGGTGTGTCAAATCAAACGCGCTTCGCTTGAACGAGATTTGACGCACCGCCCTTATGTATATAGCGGCATTAAGTTACACACAGCTCGGATTATTCAAGCGTATGCTATAATCAGACACCGCAACTGATATACACAACATTTAAGACGCAGACCAATTCCCAATCCGCAACCTTCAATTAATATACACCATGGAAAGCTTGGCTTGCAATTTATTCCAGCACATTTTATACTAATATTGTTTTTTGTTTATAAAAATATAATGATTAACAGGAGTCTATGTGAAACATTTTATCAGATTAAGATTAAAGAATTTAACAGCCATTTGTCTTTCGCTTTGCATGGCAGCTACATTTGCTGTTCCATTCTTTGCTTATCCGAACCGGCTTATGGCTGATACGCAGGATGACCTCGACGCTGTTAATAAACAGCTTGAAGAATTAAGGAATAAACAGAGCGAACTCAATGCATCTTACGGAGAGCTTAACGAGAAGCTGTCTGCTTCCGGAGAGAAGCTTTCTTCTATTGAGGATGCAGTTAATGCTAAGCAGTCAGAGATTGATGCTACCAATATCCAGGTTGCTGATATGCAGGCAGAGATTAACCAGCAGTATGCCGCCATGAAGCTCCGAATCCAGTTTATGTATGAGAATAATAATGCTACTATTCTGTCAACGCTTCTGTCAGCTGAAAGCCTTTCTGACCTTTTATCCAAGTCAGAATATATCCAGCAGATTTCTAATTATGACCACCAGAAGATGCAGGAATTAAGTGACCTTCTGGCTTCTCTTAAAGAAACTCAGGCAAAGCTTGAACAAGAAATGGCTGAACTTGTCACTCTTAAAGATGATGCCGCCCGCGAAGCTGATAATTTTGCTGTACTTCTCTCACAATGCCAGACAGAGCTTGACACTACAAGCGACAGCATTACTGATGCAGAAGCACTTGCGCTTGAATACGAAAAGCAGATTGAACAGGAAATGTTAGAACGTCAGCGCCGTGAAATGGAAGCTCTTGAAGCTGCAAGAAAAGCACAGGAAGAGGCGGACAAAACCAATAACGCTGGTAATTCTGGCAACGCAGGCGGTAATTCATCTTCCGGTTCTGCTATGGTTGACCAGAATGCTCTTAACAACGTTCTTAAGAATCACTCTGCTGAAGATGTTGCCATGCTGGCAGCCATTATCGAATGTGAAGCCGGCAACCAGTCATACGAAGGCAAATGTGCTGTAGGAAGTGTTGTTATCAACAGAGTTGCAGACCCACGCTTTGCTAACAGCATAAGCGGCGTAATATATGCGCCTTACCAGTTTTCACCTGTTGCCAGCGGACGATTTGCAATAGTCCTAGCAAGAGGTGCGAATGCAGCCTGCACCCAGGCAGCCGTTGATGTGCTTAACGGTTATATCAATATTAACGCATTATATTTTCATGTATATGACAGTTCTGTCGATGTGGGCGGAACCGTTATCGGAGATCATGTATTTTACTAACTCATTAAATATACCAAGGGGAGAATTATTAACTATGAAGAAAGCAACTAAAGCATCTGATAACAAATATTATCAGGCAAGATTTTCTGCTGCACAGAAAAATACTGAATTTGAAAGCCGTGAAGCAGCTTCAGATGTCGTAGGTATAGACAGAACAAGACTTGCAAGAATTGAACTTGGCAATGTAACACCCTATGCAGACGAGGTTGTATCTATGTCAAAATGCTACAACGCTCCTGAACTCTGCTACAATTACTGCTCAAGCGAATGTCCGATTGGAAGGCTTACAATGAAGGAAGTCGAGATTAATTCATTTGACAGATTATCATTAAAAATGCTTGGTTCTTTGAATGATATTGAAAACCTGCGTGCTTCTATTATCAATATCTCTGCTGATGGACAGGTTGATATTGGAGAACAGGAGGAATTCAAGCAGATACTTGAATCCCTCGACCTTATTTCCAATAATGCGAAAGCCCTTGAATTGTGGGCTAAGAAAAACATTAAGAATATTTAACGGCTGTATCTTACATAATCTACCGTAACAAAGCCTTTGTTTGCACTATTGGCAGAATTATCATGTGATACATATACACCGCTCTTTACACCAACCCATCTTCCGGCTTTGGCAATAACGGAAACAGGGTTGGTGTATTCTTTTCCGTCTGTGCTTATCTCTATTGTTACTGTCTCAACAGGTGCTTCCTTAACAGGAAGTCCTCCCTCAACATAGTCTTTAGTTCCTGTCTTTTTAACTGTGTATCTGAAATATATTTCCTTAAGATTATCGTATGAAGCAAGCAATTCTTTAGTCTCTTTAGTATAAGCCTGGTCACAGTCAAACTGCTGCACACCCTTTACTGCATACACTTCCATCTTACCGCCTTTAACAGTCACATCTGCTGCCAGATAATCCATTCCCATATGAATGAATCCGGCATTATCACCATCAGACATTCCACTGATATTCATCTTAGTAATACAGCTAAATTCCGGTGCTGGCCACTTCTGCAGGAGAAGATTTCTGTAATCGCCAATTGGTCTGTTTGATGCTCTGCCAACTGCATTAAGCTTTATATAAGAACCATCATCAGACACATTTCCGCTTTCATCAATACCAAACTGTGCCCAGTCACTATCAGGATTGGCGTTCCACTGCCACTGCAGTCCAAGGCTATCTTCTGTGAATTCATCTGTAGTATCCGGCTCACATATCTCATAAACTGCACCGACATCAGGTTTTTCGTACTCCATCACAGGCTCGCCGTAATCATTGCCATCTTTCTTAACTCCAATTACAGGCCAGTCATTTTCCCAGCTCATTGGCTGCAAATGTGTTATTCTGCCCGCTGCGTACACATCCTGAAAATGTATAAACCAGTCCTGTCCTGTAACTGTGTCAACCCATGCACCCTGATGAGGTCCATTTACAGGAGAATCTCCTTGTCTCATAACCACTTTATACTCATATGGTCCAAACACATTTTTCGACCTTAACACTGTCTGCCAGCCTGTCTTAACACCGCCAGCCGGTGCAAATATATAATACCATCCGTTTCGCTTATACATCTTAGGACCTTCTATTGTAATCTGGTCATTTAAGTTACCGTCAAATATAATCTTTTCCTCACCAATAAGCCCCATTCCATCTGGCTGCATCTCTACCATATGAAGCACACTCTTGTATCCGATACGGCTCTTGGCAACTCCTGCAACAAGATATGCCTTTCCATCCTCATCCCAGAATGGGCATGGATCAATCCAGCCTGCGCCCGGTCTTATATTCACTGGCTTACTCCACTCACCATAAGGGTCTGTTGCTGTAGTCATATATATTCCTTCATCCGGCATTGGGAAGCACACATAAAATGTACCCTCATGATATCTTATTGCAGGTGCCCACACTCCGCATCCATGAATTGGATTTCTATATCTGAATTCTGGAATTTCAGCCAAAATGTAGTTAACAACCTTCCAGTTTACAAGGTCCTTAGAATGAAGCAACGGCATAGCCGGAGCATTAGAAAAGCTTGATGATATCATAAAATAATCATCACCGACACGGATTGCGTCTGGATCTGAATAATCAGCGTAAAGTATAGGATTCTTGTATCGTCCATTTCCTAAATCTGCTGTCCACATATATGACCTCTTTCTGCCAGTTTACGGCTCAATAATTTATTTCTGCTTATGCAGATATTTCTCTGCTATCATATTACAACAGTTAAATAAGAATTTCCAGTACTTTTGTAAAGTTATTTTATAAAAGTTTTTTAGTTGACATTTTATTATTAAGTATTCTGCGCTTAAACCGATATTATATATAACCGTGTTCATTGCTGAAGATGAAAGGCGGGTATACTTATGATAATTGCAGACAGTAACATGAGTATGTCTTCAAGAAGACACTACTCACAAAAGGTATCAAGCGGCATGGTCGCAGCAGGCAGCTCTGGTAACTCCTTTAGTTTTGGAATGAGCCAGGCAAGAAGCAGCTTAAGCCAGAAAGAATCATATTTTAGTAATTCTTCTGATTCTCCGGACAGAAAGTATGACGACATGTTTCTGATGATGCCACTCTACAATCGTTCTGGCAGACTTAATGTCCCGGACGATTCTTCTAAAACGGATTTGGCTGGTGAGGAATCACCAGAAGGCACGGAGGCTTTAACACCTGCTTACAACAAAGCCAGCTTAGTTTCTATGCGGCAGAATGTAAGCTTCAGTTACACAGAAATAACAAGAAAGGTTTATATGTCCTTGTTGGATTTTATTCAGTCTCTGTCTTTCCGTGGAATGTTTCATGATACTGACAGTTTATCCTGCAATTCAGTCTCTGGCACATCTTCATCTGACAAAGCCTCAAAAACTCTTTCTATTACTAACCAGATTTCTCCTACTGTGTGGACTGTAAGAACCAGATATTCTTCAACCTATGAAGAAAAGGAAAGCACTTCATTTTCAACAACCGGAACTGTTAAAACAGCAGATGGCAGGGAACTTAATTTTAATCTTGATATGACCATGTCACGCAGATACATGGAAGAACACAGCATCGAATTTGTTTCCAGCTTTGACACTGTACTGACAGACCCACTTGTTATTAATCTTGGATGCAATCCTGTTTCTATTTCTGATAAGTCCTTCAGTTTTGACATTGATGGTGATGGTAAAGACGAGACCATTGCACGGATGAATCCTGAAAGTGGCTTTCTTGCTCTTGATAAGAACGGCGACGGATTTATCAATGACGGCAGCGAGCTGTTCGGAACCAAGACCGGTAATGGCTTTTCCGAGCTTGCAGAATACGATTCTGACGGCAACGGCTGGATTGATGAGAATGATGAAGTCTATGACCAGTTAAAGGTCTGGGTTAAAGATGAGAATGGCAAGGACAAGCTTTTATCACTTAAGGAAGCCAATGTCGGTGCTATCTGTCTTGGCAGCTCCAAAACAACATTTCATGTAACTGATGATGATAACAATCTTAAAGCTAAAGTACGAAGCAGCGGTGTGTATCTTCATGAAGACGGCAGTGCCGGTTCTGTACAGCAGGTGGATTTTTAATTCTGTATTGGGGATATCTTCGATATCCCCAATATTTTTTTATCCCCGTTGGCTCTGTTTTTCCGCGCAGGATGCTTGTGACCTATATATTCATAATATTTGCTCTCTTATAGGCATATTTTGCGTTTTTTCAATCCAAAAGCTTCTTCTCAACCTATAAAATTCATTATTTCTATTCTTTAATAGGTAAAACTGCTCTCTGCAATCCGAAAATCCACAAAATCACATGATTTTTTAAAAAATTTTCCTATAAGAGACTTCATTATGCGACTACCTATAGGTATCACGTATTGTCTGCTTATAAAGCTTCCTTTATTTTACCATCATATTTTGCTTAGACTTGTTTTTTTAATGTATTTACATACTTTTAATATATTAAGCTATTGATTTTTATATATTTGTATAATATATTTATTAAATGGCACTTTTACCTATAATTGCAAAAGGAGGATTTTTATGGGAGATATACAGAATTATAATATGGAACATGTTGACACATTAGCACCTGACACGATTAAAAAGTCTGTTATGTGCAGGCATTCACAATTGTCTGTTTTACTAGCTGATATACAAGGAAGAATTTCTAATGCTCCTGAAGGTTCTCTGCGAACTGCCAGAAAAGCTCATGGCTGCCAATATTATCATAAGGTTGAAGTAAATGATACCAAAGGAACATATATCAAAAAGCATAACTATAATTTTGCAATTGAACTTGCACAAAAAGATTATGATTTAAGAATTGAACAATGCCTGCTGAAAGAATTAAACTTTCTTGAAGTCATACTTAAGAAATATAATCCATCAGAAATTCAGCATATTTATGATTCACTTAACAGCTTCCGCAAAGAAATGGTTACTCCAGTTTTTGTATCAGATGAAGATTTTACTGCAAACTGGAAAGCCTCAGAATATACTTCTTTAGGATTCACTCCTGACTGTGCTGAATACTATACTGATAATGGTGAACGCGTACGGTCTAAGTCTGAAATTATCATAGCTAACAAACTCTATCGCTATAATATCCCTTATCGATACGAATATCCTCTGCAGCTGCAATCTGGTATCATAACACACCCGGATTTTACCTATCTTAATGTTAAAACAAGGCAGGAATATATATGGGAACATTTTGGCATTATGGATAATGCAGAATATGCCTGTAATGCCATCAAAAAAATTAGTGATTATGCTAATTCAGGATATATCCTTGGAAGGAACTTCATAGCAACATTTGAAACCGCTAATACTCCAATCAATGCTAACTGCATAGATTCTTTAATAAAAAGTCATCTCTGTTGATACATGTATGCCCCGCCTTACTTTTATTCTGTAAGGTGGGGCATACCTTCTATAGTTTATCAGATTATATGATTCTTATATGATACCTTTTTATAGTTGCATTTTTGATTTCTTATAGGTAGTTCCTTACCAGATTTTCCAAAAATGTTTCTTATTTTCACAAAACATCCCTTAATAAAGACAAATTTTCCTATCAAATAGCTTTAATTCACTATCTGATAGGAAATTATCCTGAATTTTATTAAGATTGTACTGTAAATGACCTATTAATCATGTAAAAAAGTTTTCTTATAGGAAAACCAAATCTCAACAAGACATATCTCTTTCCATCTGCACAGAAAACCCGGCTGTTATGTAACAATCCCGCCATAACAATCCCGCCATGCATAGTCCTTCTTTACAGTTTTCTAGAAATTCAAATCAATATCTATTCCCTTAATATCCTCATTAAGCATCTTATTATCTTTCATTATTCTGACTATCTGCTTCTGGGCTTCAGTTACATGGTCGACATCATTGCTTCTTATATTGGCATTCATCTCTAGCTTGTCAGCCTCTGCCTGTCCCTCAATAATCTCTTCCTGTTCTTTTCTTTCCTTGCGCTTTTCGTCAATCTTTTCCTGCTGTTCTTCCTGTTTCTTCTCTGCTTCGTCAGCCTTTTCCTTATTCTCTTCTACCTTGTCATCAATGTTGTCTTTACCTTCATTTACAAGCAGATTCTTAACCTCTCCCTCAACAGCACCTATTATCTGGTCCGCTGAGTCCTGTGCCTTTAGCATTTCCTGAGACTTATCCCTGTCGATTTCGGCAAGTGCAATTGAAGCTGTCGTGCATGCAATCTTAAGCTCCTTCTGACCAATTTCATCCTTAAAATGTATCTGTGATGAATTCAGCTTAAGTACCTTCTCCTGATACTCTGTAAGAGGAGTGTTTTGTAATTCCTTTAATCGTTCAAGTTCTTCCTTTGAAAATGTGTCCTCAGCCGAACCATAACGGTTATTCTGATATTTTTCAAGCAGTTCAAGGTCTTTTTGTTCCTGTGAATCCATATCAACACCATAATCTGCGCGGTAAGCCTCTTTTTCATTCTCCAAATTGCTAACCTTATTCTTAAGTTCTGTGATTTCATCAAGCTTGTTAAGCTTATCGAGCTTCATATCATCAATATTCTTATCTGTCTTATCAGCAGATTTCCATGCGTCAGATATAAGCTTCATTGCCTGCTTTCTTGCCCGGAGCCTCTTGGCATCAATCTGATTGTCTTTATATGGCTTCAGATTAAGTTCCGATGCATTAATTGTTTTTCTGTTCTTGGATTTACCTGTGTTTTCAGCACTTTTTCCTGCATCATTTAACCCCTGTGCAGCCGCCTGATTATTCATTGTACTTCTTATCGTAAGTGACATATGCCCTCCTTGTCATAACCCTGTCCCAAACTCCTTTTCGGGAATCACATTAGTTTAAATATATATCGGCATGCCTCCATTCCATTATTATAGTCGCTTCTTGTTTATAATGAATTAATATGATATATTCTTACTATCAATTGAGAGGGGAGATTACAATGAAATTCGCAAAAGGAACTGACAAAGTACTGACAATCATATACACTGTTTTCAGTGTTTTACTTATTGCCACATTTATATTATTACTTATATATGCAGGAAATCTTATGAACAATGCCGGCGGCAGTATTATTAAAGCTGGCAGCTATTCACCTGATGATTACACAGCAGGATACAGATTTATGGGACATTTGTTTTATGGTGGACTTTCTTTCACAGCATCTGTTTTCTTATATATAATTGCTATATATGCAGCACTTTTTGCTTTACCACTTATAATAATTACAATATTTGCTTATGTTGGCATGGCATTATATAAGAAAACGCATAATCCAAAACACATAAAACGCAATCTTATTGTTAAAATCGTATATACCGCAATATGGACAATACTCGCACTTATAATGACAATCAATGACGTTGGATTTGTTGTTATGTTCGTAATAATGGCTGTTGTATTGTCAATTCTTTTCGCCGCATTATACGGCATGACCAATCATGAATATTTCCCCGAATATTAAAAATAATGGCAGGACACGGTATTAATCCATGTCCTGCCATATTATATTTAATCTTACAGATGAAGCACTCTCTCCTTAATCTCCTGAGTTCTTCCCTGATTCCAGAACTGTGTTCCGATATATCCGCAAGTTCTTCTTGCGACATTCATCTTATCCTGATTACGGTTTCCGCAGTTAGGGCACTCCCATATAAGCTTTCCGTCATCATCAGTTATAATCTGAATCTGTCCTGTGTAACCACATTCCTGACAGTAATCACTCTTAGTATTAAGCTCTGCATACATAATATTATCATAAATGTACTGCATAACCTTAAGTACTGCCGGGATGTTATTCTGCATATCAGGAACCTCAACATAACTGATAGCTCCTCCTGGAGATAACTTCTGGAACTGTGATTCGAATTTTAACTTTTCAAATGCATTTATCTGCTCAGTTACATGAACATGATAGCTGTTAGTTATATAATTCTTATCTGTTACACCAGCAATCTTACCAAATCTCTTCTGTAAACATTTTGAAAACTTATAAGTTGTTGACTCAAGCGGTGTTCCATAAAGTGAGAAATCAATATTAGTCTCTGCTGCCCATCTCTTACATGTATCATTAAGATACTGCATTACTTTGAGGGCAAATTCTGTTCCCTCCGGATTAGTATGAGTTACACCCTTCATGTAATAAGTACATTCGCAAAGACCTGCATAACCGAGCGAAATTGTTGAATATCCGCCATAAAGAAGCTTGTCAATTGTCTCGCCCTTCTTAAGTCTTGCAAGTGCTCCATTCTGCCAGAGAATTGGCGCAACATCTGAAGGAGTTCCCTTAAGTCTGTAATGTCTGCACATAAGTGCTCTCTTACACAGGTCAAGTCTTTCATTAAGAATACTCCAGAACTTATCCATATCCTTGCCTGATGAACATGCAACATCAACAAGATTAAGAGTTACAACACCCTGATTGAATCTTCCATAATACTTTGGCTTTCCTGTTTCTGGATCAATATATGGTGTAAGGAAGCTTCTGCATCCCATACATGGAAAACACTGACCATTGCCATTCGCATCAACCTTTAATTCCTTCATTTTCTTTTCAGATATATAATCCGGAACCATTCTCTTAGCTGTACACTGTGCAGCTATTTCTGTAAGATACCAGTACTTGGAATCTTCGTGGATATTATCTTCCTCAAGAACATATATAAGCTTAGGAAATGCTGGTGTAATATATACACCCTGTTCATTCTTAACACCCTGCATTCTCTGTCTTAATACTTCCTCAGTAACAAGTGCAAGGTCATCTCTTGTCTGACCTTCCGGAACCTCATCAAGATACATGAAAACAGTAACAAAAGGTGCCTGTCCATTAGTTGTCATAAGAGTGATAACCTGATACTGAATCATCTGTACACCACGCTTAATTTCATCTTTTACCCGAAGTTCCGCAACCTCTCTAATCTTTTCTTCGGACGCATCTATTCCGGTTTTCTCGAACTCATCTCTTACCTGTCCTATAAACTTCTCACGGCTTACCTGGACAAATGGTGCAAGATGTGCAAGAGATATACTCTGTCCGCCATACTGTGAACTTGCAATCTGTGCAATCGCCTGAGTTGCAATATTACATGCAGTAGAAAAGCTGTGTGGCTTCTCAATCATAGTCTCGCTTATTACAGTTCCATTCTGTAACATATCTTCAAGATTGACAAGACAGCAGTTGTGCATATGCTGTGCAAAATAATCTGCGTCATGGAAATGTATAAGCCCCTGCTCATGCGCATCTACAATATCTGGAGGGAGAAGGAATCTCTTTGTAATATCCTTACTTACCTCGCCAGCCATATAATCTCTCTGAACACTGTTTACAGTAGGATTCTTGTTGGAATTCTCCTGCTTTACTTCCTCATTATTGCACTCCAGAAGGCTTAATATCTGCTTATCTGTAGAATTAGATTTACGCACAAGTGCTCTCTTATAACGATAAGTAATATACTTTCTTGCAACTGAAAATGCTCTGAAATTCATAATCTGATTCTCTACAAGATCCTGAATCTCTTCTACGCTTAAAGACCTGTTCATCTCTTTACAAATGCTCTCAACATTATTAGAGATTGTCTCAATCTGTTCCTCTGATAATCTCTCACTATGGACAACTTCCATATTAGCTTTTGATACAGCATCCATAATTTTACTGATATCAAATGTTACCTCTGAACCACTTCTTTTAATAATTTTCATACTTCAAACCCTCACAAAAAGACCATCATATCCCTGTATATACTGCTTTCAGCAATACAGGCTATTTTCCTTTACATTAAAAAAATCTGCTGGAAACGCAGTGTTTATGCTGTTTCCCAAGCAGATTTGATTATACAACATATAGTTTGACAAGTCAATTGAAAACACAATATCTTGTAATAAAAAACTATATATATTAATTCTCATCACATTCAGTTTCAGCCAGAATGTTGATAAGAGAAGCCGTTACAACAGCCATCTCAATCTCATATTCAGCCCACTGTGCAGACTCCTTACAACGGTCAATAGTAAACAATCCTTTCACATTATCTGGTGAACCTATTATGCATTGTACAGTAGAAAACACTCTCTTTTCTCTCATGTCTGTTCCAAATTCAGGTGCAAGGTCTGTCTGCCTTCCGACGAATCCCACAGCAGCATGATTCTTTCCATCCAGAAGCTTCTTAAAACCTTCTGTCTTAACATAATCAGCATTCAGTGAACCGCCAAGCTCAACACCCATATAGTATGCACGGTTCAGATTAGCTCCCCAGTAAAGATTAATGCTGTCCAGTTTAAATGTATCATACATATGATGTATAAGTTCTTTAATAGCTGCTTTGCCATCTCCTGAAAAATTCTCCATAATGCCTGAAAGAAATCTGAGTTCCTTCATTTCCCTGCCATCATTGACATTCTTATCCTTCGCATTAAGAGAATTCTCATATGAATCCTTATGGAGGTCATCCCTGAAGAATACATATCTGTCTCTTCCCTTTTCTTTCGCTACATACAGACAGTAATCTGCTTTTCTGAAAAGTTCCTCATACTCATGTCCGTTGTTAGGACTGTATGCTGCTCCTATAGAACATGTTATCATTAAATCTTCAAAATCATCAACAAATTCCCACTTAATCTGGGTTCTTATCGCACGAAGCATACCCCTTAACGCATGCTCATCATTAATACCATTGAATATAATAACAAATTCATCTCCGCCGATACGTCCTACAACTCCATCTTCGCCTACAACTTCCTTAAGCTTTCTTCCAACCCTTGCAAGCACCTTATCACCATACATGTGACCATATACATCATTAACCTTCTTAAAATGGTCAACATCAAGAACGGCTATCGTAACTCTGTTATTCTGCTCTTCCTTGAGACATTTTACAGCATATGCGGTAATAGTTTTCTTGTTATACACATGTGTAAGAGAATCAAACTGCAATTCTTCTATCATATCAGTAACCTGATTATAATTGCCATGGCTGTCTGCCTCAGGGACAACACGACCTATCACAATCCTGCTTCCATCGCTTTTATTCATTACAGTTCCTTTAAATCTTAAAGTCTCCTTCACTCTTTTATATGTACGCATGCTTGTTCTGAATTTTATAGAAAATGTCTGCGTATAAGAGCGTACTTCTGATATAAAATTAGTAAAGAGTTCCTTGTCATTCTCGTCAATATATCCCTCCGAAAGCATCCTCTTCTTCCATTCATCAATATCAGACTTATATATGACATCTCTTGAGTCAACATCATACCTGTACATACTGAATATGCCATTATCTCTGTTATATGTAAATGTATATTCTCTATCCAGCCCAAGCAGCATCTTATGTTTAGAAACATCATCTCTTAAGCTCTTATTAGCCTCCTCTATAGACTCAACATCAACAAGTTCAATATCTCTCATATGCCCATTGCCCACAGCTCTTCGTTCATACACAAATAAATGATTATATCTTTCTATACCCTGTGCGTTGATAAATTTAAACATTCCGCTCTTAGCTGTTCCATCATACTTCTCTATAAAATCCATCAGTCTTTCTTTATCCTGAGGTGCAACTACTTCTATAAGAGTCTCCTTAATTTCTCCAAAATATTCTTCAAATGCTTTATTCGCAACACTTATAACACAATACTTATCAACAGATGCTATTCTTCTACTCATCTTATGAACAATCTCAAATTTCTCACTGGCAGCAATATAATTATCGCTCATATTAATGTACCTCTTATATTTTTATTATTAGTTATACGTACTTAATCTTTCTACATGTTATAAAAATTATATTATATACATGTCGATTTTACAAGTATAATAGTGCGTTTAATTCAAATTTTTTGGTACTTTAGTACCAATACCAAATATAGTATTTCCTTTTATTAAAAAGCATGTTATAATACAACATATTGTTGGTTTTTACTTAGTAACACTATTATTAAATGTGAGGAGGTCTTTTAATGGAACGCGTAAAGTACAACAGAGTTGAGGTAAGTCACGGCAATACAGCCAAGAAATTTCCTGTGTACGAAATCTATCTTGATGGGGTTATAATTACTAAGGTATCATCTGAGAATGAGGCTTTAGAAATGGTATCACGCTGGCAGAAAAATTACAGATAATATATACTCATAAGTAAGTAAAAGCAGTGCCTGCAATCAATGCAGACACTGCTTTTATAGCATTTTCTTCTTCCTTAATACCCATAAAACTATTATACATATCAGAAGTATTATTCCACTTATTATCTCAAATCCAAAAGGTGTCTTTGCAAACGGCATCCATTCTCCACCTACATTCATTCCATATATACCTGATATTATTGTCGGAATAGCCATCACAATTGTAATTGAAGTAAGGTATTTCATTACATTATTCAGCTTACTGTCAATTACTGATGACATCAGTTCCCTTGTACCATCAATGACATCCCTGTATATCGTGGTCATCTCTATAGCCTGCTGGTACTCGACCATGACATCCTCAAGAAGCTCCATATCTTCAGGATACTGCTCAAGTCTTTTATATCTTCTGAGTCTTTCTAACACAATACTGTTAGCTCGAAGAGATGTTGCAAAATAAACAAGTGTAGATTCTAACTCATGAAGCTCAATAAGATCAGTATCTGACGTATCTCCATCAACCCGCTCTTCTATCTCAATTCTTTTCTTATCAATAAGACGAAGATTAGCCTGATACACAAAAGCTGAACGGAAAAGCATCTGATATATAAAACGCATCTTTTTCTTTGTACTGAACTCTTTCACCTTATTTCTTACAAAATAATTAATAATCGGTGTATCTACCTTACACACTGTAATTATTGCTTCACTTTTAAGGATAATACCAAGAGGAATTGTTGTATACATTTTTTTCTCATGTCTTACCTCAGGTGTAGGAATATCCACAAGTATAACAGTATATCCGTCTTCAAGGCTTATACGCGAACTTTCTTCTTCATCAAGTGCCGATGAGATATCCTCCGGTTCTATTTCAAAGCGTTCTGCTATCTGCTCCAGCTCCTTGCTTGTCGGATCTACCATATTAATCCAGCATCCATCCTGAATATCTGTCAATGTATTTAATACCTGCTGGTCTGTTCTATATATCTCTACCATAAGTCCGGCCTTTCATAATTATTATTTCATCATAGTCGTCCCTGATGCGTCTCATAATAAAATCTCTTAACGGTTCATCAAAACACCTGTATATATTGTTTACAGCCTCACAATCAAGTGGATTACGCGTAAGAAAATATTGCACATTAAATCCATACATATCATATACTATCTGTAAAGTCTTTACATCTGGTCTTGACAAACCATTCTCTAATGTACAATAGCTTCTCTCTGATATTCCAAGCACATTTGCCATGTCCTTTTTATTCATATCATGTATCCGTCTTATCTCTGTAAGTGTATATCCTGTACGCACATTATCTGGAACATCCAGTTCCATTCCATTAACAATCTCAAGTATCATTCTATGGTAATATGCCACTACCCTTTCTTTCTTATACCCGAATTGAAGCATGCTGTCAAACAAACATAGCAGATTTCTTATAAAAACTTTTTTCCTGAAATCAGGGCATAGTGTGTGCAACTCTGAAAATGGATTATTATTATCTATTCCATGCAGGATATAATCGCTGTTCCAGCCTTCAAGTTTTGCCACCTTCTCTATAATCCTGTATGTAACCGGTTGTGTCCCTGTCTCCAAACGAGCAAGATAGTCAGTACTGACATGCAACATTTCTGACATTTCCCCTCTGGATAAGCCTTTCATAATGCGGCATTCTTTTAACCTGTCCCCCATATTACGCATTAAAGCCTCACTTCTTGTCAGTTTTACAGCTTCTTAATCCACATGAGCCGCAATTACCATCACAGCCCTTCCCAAGACCGCTTTTTTCGTGCTTATATGAAACTGCAATATATATGGCAACAACCACAACTAACAATATTCCTGCTGATATAACCTGTCCCATTCTTTATCTCCTTATTAATTGCTCTTATAAGCTTTTCCAATCTCACCTGTAAGTGAAGCAAATATCTTAAGTATCATTGCACGTTCTGATTTGTCAAGTTCCCTGAAAGACTTAAGAACGGCATTAATATTCTTAAACCTGGCTGTACTTATCTCTGAAAGGTTCTTTGCACCACTTGCAGTTACCAGTGAGAATAATGTATCTACGAATTCTGCCCTCTGTTCTCTTGTAAGCCCGTCTATCCATGCGCTCAGTGCTGCATTTAACCTTTTACTCTTAGGACTTAACTCCTGCTCAGTCTCAAAATCTGGTCCTATAACCTGCCATGACATAGAATCATGCTGCATAAGACCTGACTGGCTGCTCTTTACAACCTCATAATCCCCATCATGATTAAGAAGCATTCCAACAACTGAACAATAAGGAACAATGCTCTTAATCCTAGGCAGAATTGCCAGATAATCCGGATGCTTTACAAAATTACTGTCAAATCCCGGACCATCATTATTATAAACAGTAATAATTCTTTTCTTCACTGATGGTCTTGCAAATACTGATGCATATACTGCCAGATTACCACCTTTGGAATGTCCGCCAAGAATCAGCTTTCCTTCTGAACGCTGCACGGTTGTGTCAATATATCTTACCGCATCCTTCTGCGATGGAACAGGGGATAAGAAGCTCATGTTAAAATCCTCTTTCCAGCCCACAAGTGTATCATCAGTTCCCCTGAAAGCAATATATGTAAGTCTGTTATCAATTCTTACATGAAATGCCGCAAACTGTTCTTCTTTGCCGCCATCGACATAATCAACATAATTAGTAAGTATAAGTGAACCAAATCTTTTTGTTGCTGCTGCCTCCCTTAAAAGATACGGAGCTTTTCCTATGAAAGATTTGCATTTCTTAATCTCCTTCTCATCATGGGTATCAAAAAATGTGTCTGCCGCTTCCGCAATTGTAATAGTCTCGATACTTCCTGGTGCCGGTACAATATCAGTAAAATCAACATATGCAATCTGCGCAAGTATTAAATTGTCCACGTCATTAAATGGTGCCTGGCTAAAATCAAGGTCACCTCTCCATTTCAAATAATCAGATACATTACTCATACTTAACCCCTTCTTATTCTACGCATTTTCCTTTCAGAAACCTTCTTGGTTACAAGATCCTTCCATATTGAAGGTGTGAACAGAATTATCAGTGGAAATAACTCCAGTCGTCCGGCAAGCATATCAAACATCAGTACATATTTGCTGAAATCAGAATAACTTCCAAAATTCTGTGTCGGTCCGACAGCCGAAAGCCCCGGACCTATATTATTAATAGTCGCTGCTACTGCAGTGAAATTCGTCACAATATCCTTTCCTTCAATAGATATTAGCAGTAAAGACGCTGTGAATATCATCATAAATGTTATGAAATATATACTCACCGACCTGCATGTTTCACTATCAACAGGCTTTCCTTCTGTCTTAATCACCTTAACACTCTTAGGATGAATATATGACTGAATCTCTCTGAATATTGTCTTTATCCCTATTATAAACCTGGAAACCTTAATTCCGCCACCTGTACTTCCGGCACATGCCCCCACAAACATCAGCACAACAAGCACCGACTTGGATAGTGACGGCCACATATCGAAATCCACTGATGAAAATCCGGTTGTCGTTATAATAGATGCAACCTGAAACATTGACTGTCTCAGTGTAAGTTCAACAGCGCCTACACTTCTGTATATATTAACAAATATAATTGCTGTTGCTGCAAGAATAATTCCGAAATAACATCTTACCTCTTCTACTTTAACAGCCTTCTTAAACTGTCTTAGAACAATAAGATAATACGCGTTGAAATTAACTCCAAACAATATCATAAATATGGTTACAACCCACTGGATATAAGGTGAAAAGCTTGTAAAGCTGTCATTTCTGATACCAAATCCACCTGTTCCTGCTGTTCCCATTGCTGTATTAAGTGCATCAAGGAATGTCATTCCTCCAAAAAGAAGAAGAATTGTCTGAAGTACAGTCATCCCAAAATATATAATATACAGTATTCTTGCTGTATATCTGATCTTAGGAACAAGTTTACCCACTGATGGTCCCGGACTCTCTGCTTTCATAAGATTGATATTAGAGCCACCTGTAAGAGGTATTACTGCAAGCAGAAATACCAGAACTCCCATACCACCAATCCAGTGAGTAAAGCATCTCCAGAACATAATGCTCTGTGACAGTCCTTCAACTTCACTTAATATACTTGCTCCTGTTGTTGTAAATCCTGATATTGTCTCAAAAAGTGCATCTGTAAATGAAGGAATTTCCCTGCTTATAAAAAAAGGCAGGCAGCCAAATATACTCATAAGAATCCAGCTGAGTGCAGTTGTAACACACCCCTCCTTCAGATAAAAAACTGTATTGGCAGGTTTTTTAATTGTCATAAGAATCCCACATACAGCACATAATGCCATTGTTATCAAGAATGCAGATATTGCCTTCTCCCTGTATATAACGCCAACAATCACAGGAATGACCATAAGAGCCGCTTCTATCTTTAAAACATGTCCAAGAATATATCTTACTATAGAACTGTTCATATCAATGTTCCCAGCCTTTCCTATCTAAGAATATCAGTTATAGCATCAAACCCTGTATGAGTTGTTACAATAACCACAGTATCTCCAACCATAAGGCTGTCAGTACCACTTGGAATAATAATCTTACCATTACGGTTAATAAGTGCTATAAGCAGATTATCCTTCAGCTTAAGTTCCATAAACTGCTTGCCCGTAACTCCTGATTCCTTATCAACGTTAAACTCTATAGCTTCCGCCTTCTGGTCAAACAAATGATACAAGGTCTGTATGTTATTGCTTCCCATAGACTCCTTCTTAGCTCTTACATAAGCAATGATAGCTTCTGATGTTATATATCTTGGATAAATCACACTGCCAAGATCAAGGCTGTTAATAACACTGCTGAATCCCATTCTTGTTATTTTCGTAATACATTTGGCTTCAGATACTTTTCTTGCATACAGAGTAAGCATTACATTCTCTTCATCAATCCCTGTAAGAGGGACAAAGCTCTCCACATACTCAATCCCCTCTTCTCTTAAAAGACTCTCGTCAGTACCATCACCATTAATAATAACAGCTCCCGGCAGCTCCTCGCTTAACTTTAACGCGCGTTCCTTGTCATTCTCAATAATCTTTACATCAATTCCCATGTTAAGGAGCTGTTTTGCAAGATAATATGCAACTCTTCCACCTCCGACAATCATGGTACTCTTGACCTGATGTGTCTGAAAACCTACACTTGCAAGAAATGTCCTTGCATTCTTTCTTGATGCAATGAAAGATAACTTATCATCTGCCCTTATAATAAAATGTCCTGATGGAATGAACACCTCTCCATCCCTCTCAACTGCGCATATAAGAACCTTAGATGATGAAGCCTTGGATATCTCCGCCAGAGTATGGCCACACATCTGGTTACCCTCAGGGACTTTTATCTTAATCATCTCTGCCTGTCCATGTGCGAATGTTCCAATCTCAAGTGCTGTCGGCATGTAAAGCACACGTGCTATCTCACTTGCAGCCTCAAATTCCGGATTAATAATCATTGCCAGACCTAATCTGTCTCTTAAAAATGCAGCCTCCTGACTGTATTCAGGTGTTCTTACTCTTGCAATTGCCTCACATCTGCCAGCCCTCTTTGCAAGTGTACAGCATAAAAGATTCAGCTCATCAGAATCAGTTACCGATATAAGAAGGTCAGCTGAGTCAATACCGGCTTCTTTCTGAACAGCAAAGCTTGCACCATTGCCCTCAACTCCCATAACATCATATGCACCTGTTATTGCATCAAGCTTAACCCTGTTCTTATCAATAAGAGTAACATCATGGTTCTCCCTGCTGAGTCTCTCCACAAGAGTGGCACCAACCTTACCGCCTCCTACAACTATAATATTAAGTCCGTTCTTTCTGGACTTGTCATTCCCAAACATTCCAATCCTCCTTGTTATTTCGCAATTATTTTGCGAAGCAAACTATCTACCCATTTCTTTTAATTCTTCAAGCAGCTCTAAGTCAGACTGCTGTACCTTTATATTAGATGTTATAGGTGCCTCTCCAGGATTAGTAACTGTAATCTCAATTATAGTTCCTTCCTTAAGACCACCTGCAAAACATCTGTTAAGAAATGCCACGAACTTCGGATGGTTCTTCTGAAACTTGTTCTTGGCACTCATAAGCTTCATAATTGATGCTGGATTCATAATAATCTCCATTCTTTCTAATTCTGCTACTCAGCATGCAAAGTATACCATATTATCAAAAAAATAGAAATCCCTGACGTCCTTTCCCATATATTAATTTTTCAGAAATTAGAATTTAAAATATTTTTCCTAAAAAAGTGTTGACAAAATATCATTTTGCTATTATTATCTTAAATGTGTTTGCGCGAGTGGCTCAGTGGTGGAGCACCTCCTTGCCAAGGAGGGGGTCGCGGGTTCGATCCCCGTCTCGCGCTCTTTTATTTTTATTTTAAAGAGGAAGCCAGTAGATACTGACTTCCTCTTTTTATCATGTCTTTAACAAATATCTTAAATCACTTGATTCAATAATTTTTTTCATATTCTTCTCTGTTGTGAACATCCTTATGGATTTATTATTGCCCTTGCTGTATGGAACAACTTCGCTTTCTCTTGTAGCTTTATTCAGCAACTCTGTAAAATAGTTTTCCCAGCTAAAAAACTCACTGCTTTCAATATAATTATATGGTTCTTTTAGTATATCCAGTATATATGGCTTATTTAAAATGTTTGAATTCAATAGTAACCATTCAAATGATTCTGGTGTAAATAATATGTACCCTGGAATACTATTAATCAATATCATTGTATTATTCATCTCTGAACCATACGCTGCTCCATCCACCACAATTAATGTTACATCTGAATTTGATTTATTTATAATTCTCTTAGATACATTTGTTTTACCATCTGCATGCTCGCATATCATATTGTGTGATATAGCATATTCATTATAAAACTCATATCCCGTTTTTGAATCCTCTGTTATAATATTTGATACCATAACATTTTCTGAAATGTTATCACTTTTATATATGCGTTGCTGCTTGCAAAACATCCTATTTCCTATTTTGTCCGTATTCAATTCATATATCTCATGTATACTATATGGTAAATTACATAAATCCTGTCTTGTTATCAACACATAATAATTATCAGAATTCTTTATAGCCGATGCAAATTCTTCTGTATTGATGAATTTTGCCCCTTCATCCACAAATACTATACTTTGATTGATTTCTCTTAAATCATTCTCCCAGTTCTTCCCTTCAAGAACTACACATGGTTTATCACATGTAATTCTAATGCCACTGGCTCTGCCATCATCTTCGCCCTCTTAATATATCACTGTTTATCTGTATCAATTCAGGCATAGTATGTACAACCTGATTTGTATTCATAACTTTTATTGTAAATGCTGTTCCAAAGTTCATATTATGAAGTAATCTTATAAATATATCTTTTTCTTCAGCCATCTGTAAAAGCCACTTTACACAATTATCTCCACAAGCTGAAGCATTAATAACCAAATTCGGATTATTATAAATTAACATCAATGTTTTTGCTCCACCTGATAAATCTTTTGGACTTATCTGTCCAAGTATTGGACTTTCTATACAATTCTCTCCAAGCACTTCTGATTTATCTATATCTTTTATTATTTTTCTTGCTATATCTGATGTAATCCATTTTTCATCATATGTATTATTAAAATACATATCAGGATCATATATAAAATCTTCTCCATATTTATCATATAATTTCTGATATGAGCCATATTCTATATTGAGCATCGCGTATTCTCCTTATGTCTAGATTTCTGCCTATTATATCTTTATTTAACATATATTATCATGCTCTTATATTATAATATTAACATAAAAGATTCAACTTTTTTAAATTTGCACTTGACAGATTAATATTTTATGTGTATTATCTTGTTTGTGTTCGCAAGAGAGTTTTCTTGCGAGAAGATTGTGTTTGCGCGAGTGGCTCAGTGGTGGAGCACCTCCTTGCCAAGGAGGGGGTCGCGGGTTCGATCCCCGTCTCGCGCTCTTTTATTTTATAAGGAAGTCAGTATTTATCTGGCTTCCTTTATTTTATTTATGCAAAAAGACATGGCACCACCCGGCACCATGTCTTTCTCTTCGTTTAAGATCTGCTAATAATACGCTGTCACTCATCACTTTACATAAACAGCCACTTTATCTGATACTTTTCCTGAATTGTCGCCACCACCGACTTCTTTTAATCCCACATCAACAATCTCTGTTGTTCCGTCTCCATATGTCACAGTTATACTTAATGTAAGTCCTTCATACATATTTTTAACCATCTCATTGTATACCTGACGGTCCTGATACAAAGATTCTTTTTCTAAATGCTTTGAGAACTTTACAATCTGTATGCCCTCGCTATGACTGTTGCCGTTCTCCTCATACTCTTCCCCGATATCTTCAATAATGTAATATGCATAGCCGTTCTCCGTCTGTTTTCTGAATTTTTCAGAAGATGTCTGATATTCAGGACTGTCCTTGTCAACCTCTTTCATTCTCGCCAGATTATATGTCACATCTGAATCATTTCCCATTATAGAATACTTAATCTTTGAGATATCTTCGCCCGTTACATTTATACCAGCCATAACCTGTCCCATCACAGATGAATCTCCAACCTGGCTTGAAATTCCAGCCACAACTCCAGATATATCGGAAGTTTTCTCTCCATTAGAAAAAATACATTCTGATGTGTTATCAAGCCCGGCTGCATACACATTCATTACATGAGCAATTTTAAATCCAGTCTGCTCTGATGCTGGCTGATTACTGCTCTGGTTTCCGCTTCCTGTTACAGAAGGCTTCAATTCTCTGACTCCCAATACAGCAGTAACAGCCACTGCTGCCACAAGACCTGCTGCCATTATCTTCTTTACATTATTGCTCTTTTTATGCCTGATATCCGCGCTGGCAGTTTTCTTGTATTTTTCCGCTTCATCAATCATTTTCGGACTAATTCCATTAAGCCCTTCATATAAATCCATTGCCTCTGATTTTTTCATAGATATAAACCCTCGCTTTCCATATATCTTCTTAATTCTTTTCTCGTTCTGTGAAGAGTAACTTTCACTGCTGATTCGCTCATCTGCATCCTTTCTGAAATATCTTTAATTGAATCCGAGTACCAGTACCGCCTGAGAAATATAATTCTTTTATTTTTATCAACTGTTTCAAGAAAATGCGATAACATCTCTCCAATATCTTCCTTGTCCAGATGTGTCTGCAATCCGCCATCACCTATGCATTCTTCCAGTTCTTTTGTCAATTCAACAACTTTGGCCTGTCTCTTTCCCGCATTGTTTTTTCTTATCATATCAATTGCTATATTTCTTGCAGATACCGCCAGAAATGCGAATAAATACTCTGGTCTTGCAGGCGGTATGCTATTCCATGCTTTCATATACGTGTCATTGACACATTCCAGCCCATCCTCTCTTGATTGCAGTATATTGGCTGCCAGTGCATTTAACTTAGAACCATATTTTTCATCAACCACCTTAATTGCATCTTCATCTCTTCGAAAAAATAAATTGATTATCTGTTTATCATCCATTACTGTAAATACTCCATGTTTTTTAAAAGTGTTAACCCTTTCATAATTAGAGACGGATTATTTCGGCAATAGTTACATTTATCCCATAAAAAAATTCTGGAAGACGAATTATCTCCCAGAATCATCTTTATATTCACAACACATTAAGCATTACCACTGTTTTAGTAATTCCCAAAACACATCCAGTGCTTCCTGCACAACATCCGGTCTTGTCATATCTATTCCGCACAGCTTAAGAAGCTCAATAGGGTGCATTGAAGAGCCGCCTGACAAGAACTTTCTGTAACCTGCTATAACCTGCTCATCACCTGCAAGTATCTTAGTTGATATTGCAATTGCAGCGGAATAGCCTGTTGCATACTGGTATACGTAGAATGGTGTGTAAAAATGTGGTATTCTTGCCCACTCAAGTGCTATCTCATCATCAATAACCATATCCGGGCCGAAATACTTCTCATTCAGTTTCTTGTACATGGCACAAAGGCTCTCTGCTGATAAAACCTCACCATGTTCAGCCTTTGCATGCGCTTCCATCTCAAACTCTGCAAACATAGTCTGTCTGTAAAGAGTTCCCTTAAACTGCTCAAAGAAATGATTGAGCAGATATCTTTTCTTCTTCTCATCATCAGTATTCTTTAACATATACTGCATAAGAATCGCTTCATTACAGGTTGACGCAACCTCCGCAACGAATATCTTATATCCAGCATAGATATAAGGCTGGTTTGCATTAGAATAATAAGTGTGCATTGCATGTCCCATCTCATGAATAACCGTAAAAACATCATTGAGTGTATCTGAGTAATTAAGAAATACATATGGGTGTGTGCCATAAGCACCCCATGAAAATGCCCCTGAACGCTTGCCGGTATTCTCATACACATCTACCCAGCCATTATTGAAGCCTTCTTTAATGTGTGAAACATACTCCTCGCCCATTGGTGCAAGTGCCTTCACAACAATGTCCTTAGCCTCATCATAGCTTATCTTCCAGTCAATATCCTCTACCATCGGTGCATAGATATCATAAAAATGCAGCTCGTCAACACCAAGTGCCTTCTTCCTGATATCAACATATCGGTACATTTTGTCAAGATTGTCATTGACAGTCTTAATAAGATTCTTATATACATTTTCCGGAATAAATGAACCATCAAGATACATGTTCAGTGTTGACTTGTAGCCCCTTGCGTCTGCATAAAACATTGCCTGCTTGACATTGCCATAAAACGCTGCCGCAATCGTGTTGATATATGCCCCATACTGCTTATACAACGCCTCAAACGCTGCCTTTCTTACGGTTCTGTCCTGACTTTCCATAAATGTGGCAAAATTGCCGTTAGTCAGCTCATCTTCCTGTCCATTCTCTCTTTTCACCTTGCCAAACTTAACATCAGCATTGTTAAACTTAGAGAACACCTCATCAGGCACAGTTGACATCTGTGATGCCTTGGCAAGCAGTGCTTCCTCCTTTTCAGAAAGCGTATGCTCTTTCCCTGCGAGGCAGTCATCAATAAAATGCTTATACATTCCAAGCCTTTCATCCTCGCTGATATATTTATCAAGCACATCGGTATCTATTGATATAAGCTCAGGCTCTAAAAATGCATACTTCTCTGACACCTTCATCGCAGCCATCTGGGCTTTTCCAGATATTTCCTGATACTTTGAATTGCCTGTATCCTCATAATATTTCATAAATGCATACACATACACTCTTTCAGTAATGTATTCTACCCGTTCATACTCCTTAAGCGCCTTGTAAAGCATGCCGGCAGACTCGCCCATCCTGCCCTTAAGCTCACTTGGCTGGTCAGTCAGTTCAAGTATACTGTTATAATCCTTCTCCCATGCTTCATCAGAGCTGTATAAATCACTCACAGCCCATTTAAACTTATCATCAATCTCACTTCTTGCTGGCATAACAATCCTCCATTCATATTAAATTACGGAAATATCCGTATCTATAACAAAAGCCTGCAACAACTCATGCGCTGTCACAGGCTTATCATTCGTATTAATCAAGTTCTGGCAGATAAGCAGATGTCGCTATCGCAAGTGCACCATGTCCTATGTGGCAGGCAACTGAAAGTGAAAGCGGATCCATATGGAAATCAAACTGTGGGAAAGTCTCTTTAACTAACGCAGCCCATTCCTCTGCCTCCTCAGGATTACCTGAATAGGCAACCTCCATATGCATCTTTCCATCCTTTGCAAACTCTGCAAATCTTGTATCTAAATCATCCTGCATTGCCTTAAGCATAATCTTCTTCGCAGAAGCCTTACCTCTTGCCTTGGCAAATGCATCTAACTTCTCACCCTGAATCTGAAGCACAGGATTAAGCTTTAACATAGTTCCAATAGCAGCTGCCGCAGGAGTTATTCTTCCGCCCTTCTTTAAGTACTTAAGAGTATCAAGTGTAATATATATGCTTGATTCCATCTTATGTTTCTCAAGAATCTCCTTAATCTCTGCCGCAGACTTACCTCTCTTAGCAAGCTCCTTCGCATCAAGAACAGACTGTCTCATGGTTACAGAAATTCTCTGGTTATTGACAACCTGAACCTTTCCATCATAATCATCAGCAACCATAGTAGCTGTCTGACATGTTCCGCTGAGCCCGCTTGACATAGGAATATATACAAGTTCATCATATTCCTTTAGAAGCTCATCAAATGCGTCCTGCATCTCACCAATAGAAGGCTGTGAAGTAGATATATCAGCATCCTGCTTTAACTTCTCGTAAAACTCTTCCTGTGTAAGATTAATATCTTCAAAATACTGTTCTCCATCTATAAAGAACGGCATTGGTATAACTTTAACTCCAAGCTCCTTAGACTGAGCCTGTGTAATTCCACTGTTACTGTCTGTAAGTATGGCAACTTTACCCATGTAAATCCTCCCAATAACCTATTGCTGATAAATCAATTATTTTGTTATACTGATGTATATACCTTTATATAGTAAGGCATTTTGACACTTTTGTAAACAAATGTTTCTTATTTCAAAGTAATATTTTTATAAACTTTTATTGGAGAACCACTATGAAATATATTGAGATTGACTATCTGGACAGCATTTTAATGAATGCTCTTGAAGAACTTATTAACAAATGTGACGGCTACGAGCCTTATTACTGTGATTCCCATAACGACAGCTTTATCCAGTGTGCGCTTGTTGATGAAGATGCAGATTCACCTGTAATGTATGGCTTTATTGGACTGCTTATCAATGATGAATGCGGGTATGTTGAAGTTTCAGCTCTTGTAGCTCCTGATTTTCGCCATAGAGGACATTTTCGTAATATGCTATCCATCTGTTGCAGAAAGCTTAAAAGCAGCTCTGCTGGCAATTTAGAGCTTATTGCGCCTATAAGTGGAGAACTTCTTAACTGTTCTTTATGTGGTGATGTATGTTTCTACGAATATCTGTACCAGCTTGATAAAGCACATTTTAACTTAAAATCAATACAGGCTGCAGAGCCTGACAATGCCGAATACTATCTTGAGGGTGATGATTATCTTATGTATCTGCCGGAATATAAAGAACCTGTGGCTCTTCTTTATCTTGATACACAGAACACATTTGTCAATGTATACGGCGTATTCGTTGATGAGAAGCTTCGTGGGAAAGGCATAGGTACATGCCTTATGAAGCATTTTCTTAAAGACTACTTTAACATTGCTTCACTTCCACTCGTACTTAATGTAACAAGCAATAACAGGGCAGCTGTGGCATTATATAAAAAATGCGGCTTCGCCGAAGCAAGCCGCATTGAATATCATTATATTAACTGTTCTGACAACTAGTTCTTAGCTGCAATAACATCTCTCATATCGTACATTCCAGCCGGCTTTCCTGCAAGGAACTTGGCAGCCTCAACTGCACCCTTTGCAAATACAGCCTTAGAATGTGCGGTATGCTTGAATTCTATAACCTCGTCTTCTCCAGCAAAGATTACTTCATGCTCTCCAACAATAGTTCCGCCTCTTACGGCACTGATTCCGATTTCCTTAGGATCACGCTTCTGTCTTAACTGGCTTCTGTCATATCTGTAGAAATAATCATCATCAAGCACTTCCTTCATTGAATCTGCAAGTGCAAGAGCTGTTCCACTTGGCGCATCAAGCTTCTGGTTGTGGTGCTTTTCAACTATCTCAATATCAAAGCCTGCTGACGCAAACACTTTGGCAGCATCCTGTAAAAGCTTGAATAATGTATTGATTCCAAGTGACATATTAGCTGAACGTAATATTGCAACACTCTTTGATGCTTCATTGATTGATGCAATCTGCTCATCGCTTAATCCCGTTGTACATATTACAGCAGGAATCTTAGTTTTCTTAATATAGTCAACAAGTGTATCCTCTGCCTTAGCTGATGCGAAATCAATAATAACATCTGCTTCAACATTACATTCTTCTAATGAAGCAAATACTGGATATGAGTTATGTCCGTCATCGCGAAGGTCAATTCCTGCTACTATCTGTGCATTAGCATCGTTAGCAACTATTCCTGTAATGACCTGTCCCATATGGCCGTTACAGCCATGCATAATTATTCTTGTCATGTTCATTCTCCTGTCAATTAAAGTATTCCGTAGTTAACCATTGCTTTCTTTAATCTCTCAAGGTTAGCCTCTTCCATCTCGCATAATGGGCTTCTGAGTGGTCCCATATCCCATCCCATAAGGTTAAGTGCATGCTTAACAGGAATTGGATTAACCTCACAGAATAATGCATCTACAAGCTCTAATGCCTTAAACTGTAACTGTGCAGCCTTAGCAACATCTCCAGCTGCAAATGTAGCGCAGATATCATGTGTCTGCTTAGGAGCAACATTAGATAATACTGAAATTACACCCTTTGCTCCAATTGACATAAGAGGAACAATAAGTCCGTCTTCACCTGAGTACATATCAAGTCTTCCCTCAGCTAATGCCATTGTCTTGCTCTCCTGTGCAAGATTACCTGTTGCAGCTTTAATAGCAACGATATTGTCAACATCCTTAGCAAGCTTAGCTGCTGTCTCTGGCTGGATATTGCAGCCTGTTCTTCCTGGAACATTATACATAATGATAGGAAGGTCTACTGACTTCGCAACTGCTGTATAGTGCTGGATAAGACCCTTCTGTGTTGCTTTATTATAATATGGTGTAACTACGAGACATCCATCAACTCCTGCCTTCTGTGCTTCCTGTGAAAGCCATACAGCTGTTTCTGTGCAGTTAGAACCTGTTCCTGCAATAACAGGAACTCTTTTCTTCACATAATCAGCAGCAAATCTGATTGTTTCTACATGCTCCTCATGTGTAAGTGTTGATGCCTCTCCTGTTGTTCCACAGATAATAATTGCATCTGTTGAGTTATTAATCTGGTAATCAAGGAATTCTCCAAGCTTATCGTAATTAACTTCTCCATTAGCTTTCATTGGTGTAATAATCGCTACACCGGCTCCGGTAAATACTGACATACCATCCTTCTTTCCGCTGTTAACAGCTATTATTATGTACATGATTCCTGTCTATTCTCATCGCTACCCATGTGAGTAACTCAACAACATAGAAGAGCCAATCTGCTCAAACAGACTGGCTCTTAAAGAAATCATAGTAATAGTCCTTTAAGTAGCTCTCCATCTATTCGATGACAGTCGTAAAACTATTAATCCTACGCCCAGTAAGACTGCTCCGGAAACAATCCTCTTCGGCACTTTCCCCTTTTACTATCCTTCATATGTCTTCCGGGACATCAGGATAATTACTCTTGAATCGTGCGACCTCTACCTGCTGCAGGGGAAACCCTTACAGTTAATGTGACTATATCACTCTGATAATGTTATGTCAATATATATCCTTAAACTAAAGAACATAAATGTTGTCTTAATTATTCCTCATCTTCAACAAGGTCAATCTTGCTTACTGATACCTCATAAGCAACTCTTCTCTCAACCTCTTCTTCTCCTATTTTCTTAGTGTACTCTCTGCTCTGTACACGTCCGCTAACCTGAAGATGTGCACCTACTTCAAGACCTCCTGCAAATCTTGCATTTCTTCCCCATGCTATACATGGTATGTAATCCGACTTGCCATATGGTCTGTTTACAGCCACTAAGATATCTGCAATTTCTCTTCCTAATGGAGTTTTTCTATAAATAGGAGGCTTGCATACATATCCGTCAAGGAATATCTGGTTGGACTTAGACTGCTCTTCAGGCATCTCGTCATCTTCTAAGAATCTTAATTCTCTTACAAATATTGAGAGCACCAGCTTATTCTTAGTTCCTTCATGTCTGTTATAAGAACGGAACTGTCCTGCAACCTCAATCTTCATTCCTCTATAATCCTTAGTAACATCAATAAGCCTTTCAGATATCATAAGTGGTATGACATCTACCATATCACTTAATCTGTTCACTGATACATTAGCAATATAGAAGCCCTCTCCAAAGACCTCATGGCTGAAAGTGAACTCTGAGACAATCTCTCCAATGATACACACTCTGTTGTTTTCAATTACTTTATCAAGCATTCTGTATTTCTCCCTTCTTTGCCACCTTATTATCAATGTGTTGTGGCATGTGCTTTGTTTTCTCTAATATGTATATGATGTCGTTTTCGCAAATATTACAAAAACTTTTTGAATAATATGTGTTCAAAAAATAAAAAAATTTTTATATATTTAGTATTGTTTTTTAAGAATATTGTGATAGAATATAAAAGTTGCTAATCATAGAAGATATTTTAAGTTTAATTCAGGAAGGACATTATTAATGAAAACAAAGCGTGAAGATATTCGTAATATTGCAATTATTGCCCACGTTGATCATGGTAAGACAACCCTTGTTGATGAGCTGTTAAAGCAGAGCGGAACTTTCAGAGCTAATCAGGAAGTCGCTGAACGAGTTATGGATTCCAATGATATCGAAAGAGAAAGAGGAATCACTATTCTTTCTAAGAATACAGCTATCACATATAAGGATACTAAGATTAACATTATTGATACTCCTGGCCATGCTGATTTCGGTGGCGAGGTTGAGCGAGTACTTAAGATGGTTAACGGCGTTATTCTTGTTGTTGACGCATTCGAAGGTGTTATGCCTCAGACAAAGTTTGTTTTACAGAAAGCTCTTGACATGAATCTTTCTGTTATAGTATGTATTAACAAGATAGACCGTCCAGAAGCAAGACCTGAAGAAGTTATTGACGAGATCTTAGAGCTTTTCATTGACCTTGATGCTAATGAAGATCAGCTTGACTGTCCATTCATCTTTGCTTCAGCTAAGTCAGGCTATGCTATGGCTGACCTTAATGATGAAAAGAAAGACATGCAGCCACTCTTTGACTGTATCGTCAATAACATTCCTGCACCAGAGGGTGACCCTGATGCAGATACACAGATGCTTATCTCTACTATTGACTACAACGAATTCGTTGGTAGAATTGGCGTAGGTAAGATTGATAATGGAAGCCTTAAGGTTAATCAGGAGGTTATGATTGTTAACCACCATGATCCAAGCGTTAAGAAACGTGTAAGAATTACTAAGCTTTATACATTTAACGGACTTAATAAGGTAGAAGTTAACGAAGCAGGAATCGGTGAAATTGTTGCTGTATCAGGTATTGCTGATATTCATATCGGTGATACAATCTGTTCACTTAACAACCCTGTTGCCATTCCTTTCCAGAAGATTTCAGAACCTACTCTTTCTATGGACTTCATGGTTAATGACAGTCCTCTTGCAGGTAAAGAAGGTAAATTCGTTACTTCAAGACATTTAAGAGACAGACTTTTCAAGGAACTTAATACAGATGTTAGTTTAAGAGTTGAGGAAACACCTGGCGTTGAGAACTCATTTAAGGTTTCAGGACGTGGTGAGCTTCATCTTTCAGTTCTTATTGAGAATATGAGAAGAGAAGGTTATGAATTTGCAGTAAGTAAAGCCGAGGTACTCTACCACACAGATGAGAGAGGTAAGAAGCTTGAGCCTATGGAACTTGCTTATATCGATGTTCCAGATGACTGCACAGGATCTGTTATCCAGAAGTTAAGCCAGAGAAAGGGCGAACTCCTTGGTATGTCACCAATTAACGGTGGATACACAAGACTTCAGTTCTCTATTCCTTCAAGAGGTCTTATCGGATACAGAGGTGAATTCCTTACTGATACTAAGGGTAACGGTATTATCAATTCTTCTTTTGAAGGATATGAAGAATACAAAGGAGATATTTCTTACAGAAAGAATGGTTCTCTTATTGCTTACGAAAGCGGTGATGCTATCACTTATGGTCTTTTCAATGCGCAGGAAAGAGGTACTCTCTTCATCGGACCTGGTGAGAAGGTATATGCCGGAATGATCGTTGGCGAAAATCCTCGTACTGAGGATATTGAGGTTAATGTATGCAAGACAAAGCATCTTACCAACACTCGTTCTTCAAGTGCTGATGAGGCTCTCCGTCTTGTTCCACCTAAAATTCTTAGCTTGGAGCAGGCACTGGATTATATTGACACAGACGAATTACTTGAAGTAACACCAAAGAGTCTTAGAATCCGTAAGAAGATTCTTGATCACACAGCTCGTTACAGAGCAAACAAAAAGTAATTATTTTTAGGAGGTTTGAATTATGGATAGCGATTTAGGAGCTAAAGTTAAGAAGTTAAGAATTGCACACGGTCTTACACAGGAAGACGTTGCTAAAGCATTAGAGGTTACACCTGGTTACATAAGTAATGTTGAGAATGGCCGTAACCTTATGACATTAAGAATGCTTTCATATTATGCAGAACTTACAGGAGTTTCTCTTGATTATCTTGCAGGAAGCGTTGACAAGTCATACCAGAATACAGCTCTTGACAATGAAATCATGCAGATTGTACAGAAGTTAGATGTTGATTCTAAGGAAAAGCTTATCTCTACACTCAGAATCTGGTTTGCTGAGAATAAGTAATTAAAACCGACAGGCATATAAATAAGGAGACGGGTTATATTCCCGCCTCCTTTTATTTTTTAGCTCTGTATTGATTTCATCTGATAGAATTCGCCTTTAAGTTCCATAAGCTCATCATATGTTCCATATTCAACGCAGTGACCATCTGCTATTACCGCTATTCTGTCTGCACCCTTTATAGTCGATAATCTGTGTGCAACTATAAATGTTGTCCTATCTTTAGTAAGATTATTAAGGGCCTCCTGAATAAGCTTCTCCGAAATGCTGTCTAAGGCTGATGTCGCCTCGTCAAGAACTATTACTTCAGGATTTCTCATAAGTGCTCTTGCAATTGATACACGCTGTCTCTGTCCTCCTGAAAGCTTTCCACCATGCTCTCCCACAACTGTGTCTAATCCATCCGGAAGTGAATCTATAAGATCTCTTAAATTAGCTGCATCCACAACTTTATTAAGGGCTTCTTCATCGAAATCATCTATTCCATATGTTATATTATCTCTTATAGTTCCTGAGAATAATATTGATGTCTGCGGTACAACTGCCAGATGCTTTCTATAAGTTCTAAGATCAATATCTCTCATATCATGTCCATCAATTGTAACAACTCCGTCTGTAGCGAAATTAAAGCCTATAACAAGGTTAAGAATTGTAGATTTACCAGCTCCTGATTCTCCCACAAGTGCAATCGTCTCACCCTTATCGACATGAAGATTAAGCTCATGAAGTACTGGTTTATCTGTATTATTATAGGCAAACCTGACATTTTTAAAATCAAACTCGCCTTCTACACTTTTAAGTGCTTCTTTCCCATCATTGCATTCAATATCTTCTTCAAGAAGTACTTCTCCAATAGAATTAACCGACTCAACTCCCTTGGCAATAACCGGTATAAGCGACATAAGTGATGATACCTGACTTACTATTGTTGCAAAATAACTCTGGTAAAGTGTAATATCTCCAGGACCAACACTTCCCTTTAAAGCAAGAAATCCTGTGAATCCCAGACACACAACCTGGAAAACCTGGAATATTGCCCATCCAACCGAGCCAAATAATGCCTGTATAACATCAAGCTTATAGCCTTTCTCCGCAACTGCAAAAAGCTGTCCGCTCATCTTGGTTACTTCTTCCTCTTCAAGTGCATGTGCCCTTGTAACCGGAATAAGCTCAACCATCTCCATAACCCTTGCAGACGTCTCTTCCATCTCCTTACGGAACTCAGTATTTCTCTTCTTCATAATATTTCTGAAAAATACCATAGTTGCCGCTGCAAGAGGTGTAGTGAGAAGAAAGAATAAGAATACTATAAGACTCTTTGATACTGTAACAAATAGTGCAACTCCAATATTAAGTGCAATATTTAATATGCTTAAAAACATCTGTGTTGACAGCGTCTCAACCGCTTCCACATCTCGCATTATCTTTGATTGCAGCCTGCCTGACTGTGTCTCTTTGTGGTACGAAATTGAAAGCTGCTGCAGTTTCCTTACAAGTGCTTTTCTAAGTCCTGTTTCTGCATATCTTGTTGCTAATGATTTATATCTTGTATACAGATAATTCATTGGCACATTAAGAACAACTAATGCAACCATAATTATTGCCTGAATAATAATATTCTGTACAGTATCTGGCGAACCACTTGTAATATCATTAATAATATTAGCTGTAACAATTGGCAGCACCCACACAGGGGCATGCTTTATAAAGAAAAATAATACTGCAAGAAAAAACTTATTATAATTCCCCTTATAAAGCCCTATAAGTATCTTTAACGGATGCCCCTTATGCTTCCTATAGCACTCAATGAACCAATTCTCAACATCAATTCCCTTTGGTGCATGTAAATTCATGATTATTCCTCATATTTCTGTATATTTATACTAATCTCTTTCAATCTTATCAACATTATCTGCCACAATTGCTTCTCCATCGCAGCACTCAATATTGACATTCTTTAATATAAGTTTTTCTACATTACTTACAATAAGTCCCTGTCTGCTTGCTTCATCGCAGCCAAGCATCATTGCTGCTACCCCCGGCTTTGCATCTTTAGCATAGCTAAAGTTAATATTCTCAAATGTAAGTTTCTCAACTTTACTCTCTGGCAGACCGAATATATATGCACCTGCAACATGGCAGTTTTTCGCATTGATATCCTTAAATGTAAGGCTCTTGATTGAAGGTGTTCTGTCATCAACAGGAAGTGGCTTTCTAGAACCAACATATTCTGTCTTTCCATCTGGATCACAGAAATAGAAGCTGTTAACAACAAATGGTGTCATAACGTTATCCATATCAATATTCTCAAATGAAATATCATCAAGTACAGATAATTTACCACGGCCTCTTCTTGTCTTAACTCTTAAACCTCTGTCTGTATTCATGAACATACAGTCTCTGATATGAACATCTTTAACTCCCGCAGCTATCTCGCTTCCTACTGTTACTGCACCATGTCCGTCTCTCATACAGCACTGGCGTACTGTCATATCCTCTGTAGGAGTCTTTTCCTTCTGAGCCATATATATCTTGCCTGACTTGATTGCTATACAGTCATCACCAACTGAAATGTATGTTCCAAGCACAAGAACATCCTGACAGCTTTCCGGGTCAAGACCATCTGTGTTGTGTGAATTAGCAGGATTAAGAATCTTAACATCAATAAACTTAAGATGTTTACTAAAATATGGGTGGATTGTCCATGATGGTGAATTCTGAACTGTAATTCCATGCATAGTAACATTACTACAGTTATTGATAAAGAATAATCTTGGTCTCCACGCAGTATTTCTTATCTTACAATTCTTCCACCAGTTATCGTGTGTTGTGCATCCATCAATAGTTCCTTCACCTGTAATTGTAACATTTGAACAGTTGATACCACATACAATTGCTGAAAACATATCCAGAGGATTGCCTTCCCATGTACCAAGGTTGTAATAATCTTTCTCATCGTATGTCTCAATCTGTCCCGGTAATACAGGGAACTTATCTCTTTCTGTAAATGCTGAAAGTACCGCTCCTTTAGCAAGCTCAAGGTTAAGATTATCTTTTAAGAAAATGCTTGATATCTTATAAACACCTTCTGGAACTAATACTCTGGAATCCTTAGGAGCTGCCATAATCGCACACTGGATTGCATTAGTATCATCATGCTCTCCATCACCATACGCACCAAATTCTCTGACATTAAGTGTTACATATTCATAATCCGTCTTAAATTCAACAGGTCCATATTCTTTTCCTGCATACACCGCTGTAATCTTATATTCTGTATCTGGCTTAAGACCATATATTGTTGTAACAACCTTTTCCGTCTTGCCATATTCTTCTCCATTAATCAGGAGTGTGTATTCTTCCTTAGAATAATACTTTCCACCGTCATCAAATTCTACTACAGCACTTCTTCCTGTCTTGATAACTAACTTTAACTCCATAATACACCTCCATTGCTGCGTCCGTAATCCTGATAATCCCTGTTTCTTATATATTCACTGTAAGCTGTTATGTATGCCGCTGATACAGCCACACCGCTCTTATCCGCAACATGCTTATCAGTAGCTTTTTCAAAGATTTCCTCAGCCTTGGATGCATATTTTTCTGTCTGTATAAGCTTCATACGGCATCCTTTCAATACTGCATATGCATATATAAGCTTTACAAACTGCGAATCTGTATTATCAATCGTATCATTAAGAACTGAAACTGCTGCTTTATACATTTCTCTTATTCTTGCAAATATCTCATACAACGCCTGGTCCATAACTTCAAGTGTATCAACTGCTCCTGCAGCAAATAAAGCAAGTGCTTTTACAGCCTTAGCATCACCATCATGTGCTGCCTTTCCTGCGTTCTCAAAGCATTCTGCATATATTGCATTATACTGCGCGATTATATCATTATAATGTTCTTTCCCACCATCTTTGGTTTCATAATTCATATAAAAGCTTAAAGCCTTAAATGCAGTGCATAAGCATCTGCTACCTTCAGCTCCTGTAAAATATCCTGATTCTGTTCTTGACTGTCTCTCTGTCTGCTTGGCAATATTAACAGCAATATCATTCTTTCCAACACTATAACATGCATTACCATACATGTAATTAACAAGGTCATTCTCGCCTATATTAATAGTATTATCCTGTATAAGCTTATCTAATTCACCTGTAATAACATCCTTATATTCATCACTATGCTCTGCTGCTTCAAGTTTACCTAAAGCATTAAGAAGAAGTGCCTTATCAAATGCATCTGCTCCTTCAAGCCCGGTTTCTTTTAATACATTATTAATGTATCCTTTAATTTCAAAACTTTTATCCAAGCCTTTTTCCTCCTAACCAATATTTATTTTATTGTAACATGTTAAACAGTATTATTCCACTATTTGACTGGTAATGACGAATAAAAATACAGTTTTTTCGCTCATCGCTACTCGCGCTCGCAGCTCATACTCCAGAACTTCGTTCTGTCGTTGTCGCGGTGCTCCTCGAATAGACAGTCAAAAACACCAGCCTATGCAAGCATAGCTGGTGCATTTGGCTGTCTATTCTCATCGCTACTCGCGCAAAAAAGGACGAGCCTTTTAAGGCTCGTCCAAAATAAATTCAAAATATTAACATTACTCCTTAACGGCACCTACGTTAACACCCTGTACGAAGTACTTCTGACAGAATGGATAGATGATCATGAAAGGAAGGATAGCTACGATAGTTGCTGCATTAGAAATTGTTGTTGGGTTAACAGCACCATCATTAGGAATATCACTATCAACAACCATACTTCTTAACTGAATCTGGAAGTTGTAAAGATTATTCTTATTAATATATAACTTGAAGTTTGTATAATCATTCCAGAAGCTTACTGCAAACATCAAACCAATTGATGCAAGAGCTGCCTTTGAAAGAGGAAGTACAATCTTGAAGAAGATACCCATTGGTGAGCATCCATCAATCTGAGCTGCTTCGAAAAGTGACTCTGGAATACCTTCGAAGAAGTTTCTCATAAGCACTAAGTTATATACGTTAATAGCCATTGGCAGAATAACCGCCCACAAAGTATTGATTAATCCTAACTGCTTGATAACAAGGAACTTAGGAATCATACCACCATCGAAAATCATTGTGAAGAGAAGCATATAAGCGAAGAAGTTTCTTCCTGGCATCTCCCACTGGATTAATACATAACCACCAAGTGTAACAACTAAAAGTCCAACAAATGTACCTATAACAGTTGTTATAACTGAGATTAAGAATGGATGATAAAGGTTTGATCTTGTTATAATAGCACGGTAACCACCCCAAGAGAACTTCTGAGGAAGCCATCTAAAATCATATGATGAATATGCATCTATTGAAGTAATAATTACTTTGTAAATAGGAATCATAATTGCACATGCAATAATAATGAATAAAATTGCATTAACAATTGGGAATACTTTGAATTTTTTCTTTTTCTTTTTATAAACTAGTGTCTGATTATCACTCATTATCTATTCCCTCCTATACAATTCCTCGTCCACGTACTTTCTTACTTGCCCAGTTACAACCGAGAACTAAGATCATACCAACGAAAGACTTAAATAAACCTACAGCAGTTGTATAACCATAATCTGAGTTACCACCACTGAATGTCTTAGTATATACATATGTCTGTAAAACCTGTGATTTAGCATATGTAATAGGTGACTGCAATACGAATACAGATTCAAAAAGGTTCATAACCTTAGCAAGGTTAAGAATGAATACTGTAATAATTGTATTAGCAAGAGCTGGTAATGTAATGTATATCAGTCTCTTGAATCTGTTAGCACCATCAATCTGGGCTGCTTCATAAAGGTCTGGGCTGATACCTGACAATGTAGCCAGGAAGAGGATTGTTCCCCAACCTGTATCCTTCCAAACATTCATGATATAGAATGTTCCACGCCAGTAAGCTGTACTGTTCATGAAATCAATTGCACTATCAATAACACCCATATTTATAAGAATTGAGTTGACTGGAGCTGTATCATACGGAGCCAGTAACATCTTAAATACTGAAGCAACAACTACCCATGACATGAAGTGAGGAAGATAGATAATTGTCTGTACTGTCTTCTTGAAAATCATGTTAGTAATCTCATTCAGAAGAAGTGAGATAATAACTGCTGCGCCTGTATTTAAGAACAACTTAATTAATGACAAAATTAATGTGTTTCTGAATGCCTGCCAAAAATAGATATCGTTAGTAAACATAGTCTGGAAATGATACAGACCAATGTAGTATGGATTAGCGATAACATATTTTGTGAACGAATAACGAACACCAAGCATTGGCCAGTAGTTGAATAACATAATCATAACGAAAACTGGCACGAACATAAGGTAGAAGCCTCTGTAATAATACATCTTATTTGTGAGGCTCTGATTTAATGAGTTAGAAAGATACTTAGCATCAACATGAAGATCTTTCTTGAAAGGCTTAACAATATCAATAAAACATCCAGCAACTGCTATAACAATACCAATTGCAAGTACAACAAATCCACAACCAATATGATATGAATTGCCATTATATCCATTGTTAAGAATATCTGTAAGGTTAACATTAACATACTTAAGTCCACCACCTGCTACCTTACCATTAACAAGTGTAAACTGAACTGCAAATACAGAAACAACTGTAAGAACAGTTGCAATTACTGTAGTAATGATAGAAAAGAATTCTTTTCTTGCTACAATAAGAATGATACCAACAACGATACATGCGATGAATAAATACCATAACACTGGCATACTGATATTCATGTAACTGAAAGCATATGCTGTAGGATAAACGCCTTCTTTAATCTTCTCTCCTGACTGAACAAGAGGTAAAAGACTGGCAATGAGCATGATAATAAGTCCGATGATGGCCATCAATTTAATATTTCCTTTTGGCTTTCCTACTGCTGTTCCGCACTTAGGGCATATTTTAGCTTTCTTAGGAAGCTCTGTGTTACAAGATGGACACTGCATTTTTTTACCTTCTTTCCTAATTATTATCGTATGCCTATTAAATAAATTTCATAAGCAAATCCTTTTTTGTCAGTATAAACGGCGCGGATTTCTCTGCGCCGCCATACTAACATAAGATGTATAAACATCTAATAATTATTGTTTAAATTACTTCTTAAGTGTTTCGTTTAATGACTCAACTACTGCATCACACTTAGCACCAACCTGCTTCTTGTAATCAGCCATAGCTTCATCATATGTCTTCTCACCAAGAACTACCTGTGAAACAACTTCAAGTCTCTTAGTATTGATATCAGAGATATTGTTGCTAAGTACTTCTGTGTTCCAAAGTGGAGTCTCAAGCTTGCTGTTAGCATTGAACATTGCATAGTTCTCTGTGATAAGTGGGTCAACGCTCTTGTTACCTGGATCTGTGTTATCACCAAATGTAGCAATAGCTAAGCTCTTATCAATGTGGTTCTTAGACATAAGCTTTGTATTATCTTCTGGAGTTGGAAGGAAGTGGAATACACCTTCTTCATATGTCTTAGTCTTCTTCTCATCAACCTCACCCTTTGAGTTGTAAACTGTAACTGTCTCAGCCTTATCATCCCAGTGAGTTCCCTTAGCACCATACTGCCATGCAATCTGGATATCTCCACCATCAAGCATAGTATCGATGAAGTACTTGAAGATTCCTTCAGCCTTACCATTCTCATATGCCTTGTATGTAATACACCAAGCAGTAGCAAGACGCTCCTTATATGTACCAAGCTCCTTAATAGGCTTAATAGCGATAATCTTATCTGTCTTATCAGCTATAGAGTTCTGAAGTGTATAAGCCCATGTACCTGCCCAGTATGTGAATACTGAAGAAGCTGTTGAAGCATCCTTAGCGTTCCACTTATTACGAGCATCTGATGTTGTCTGGTTCTGAGAAGCCTTATCAAGAATACCATCATCAACGGCTGTCTTAAGTCTTGCAAGGGCATCCTTCATATCCTGCTGAGCGAATCCATCCTTGTATTCCTTAGCTGCTTCATCATAGTAGAATGTGAAGTTAGCATTCTGATAGAATTCTGGAAGATAGTTAGTATATGGAGCTTCTGGAGTACCAGAGTTACCACCAGCTACGAAACCTGAACAAGAGATAACGAAGTTCTGGTTAGCTGATGCAGCCTTCATATCCTTAAGCATCTTGTAATACTCATCATATGTAAGAGTCTTAGATGCAACTTCCTCTGGCTTATATCCAGCAGCTGTTAAAGCTGAAGACTTGATGTATGTACAGCATCCATTACCACGGGCTGGTGAGAATCCGTAAAGAGCCTTCTCTCCGTCTGGACCAGCTACCATATTTCCTGATTCAATAATCTCAGCCTGATCAATAAGTCTTCCTGAGTTCTTAGTTGCTGACTGATTCCAAGCATCTGTCATATCCCAGAGATATCCGTTAGATGCGAAGTTAGCAAGGTAATCTGAACTAAGAAGAACTACATCAGGGATATCGCCTGAAGCGAATGCATTCTTAACTGAATCATAGTAGCTAGAATGTTCTGGACGAATCCACTTAATATCAAGACCTGTAAGGTCGCCAAGATACTTGTAGAATTCCTGAGCACCGTTAGTTTCCTTAACTACAGTACCATCAACCATAACTGTGAACTGCTCTGGCTTCTGTACGTTAGCCCAATCAACTGTTGCTTTTGTTGCGTCCTGATTGCCGCCGTTAGAGCCACAAGCTACGAGGCCCATAACTGAAGTAAGTGATAAACCTACTGCAGCAAACTTCTTTAATGTCTTTTTCATAAACCTTAAAACCCTCCTTAATTTGGTTCGCGGGGATTATCTCCCCGTTTCGTTTTTAGACATTGATATATTAGCATTTTTGTACTATTTTAACAAGGCTAATTTTAACAATTATTGTATTTTTTTTGCTTTTTCTGTGAAAACCCAGTATTTATGCCATTTCCCGCATTCATAATTTTTTCATTTTTCCAAATTTTTTATCAAAAATTATTTTGTGAGAATAGTTTTTCTTCATATAATCTTTGTTTTTTATGTAAAAAATGCACTATGCACTTTGGTTTTTTTTGATTATTTTACATCACATTTACACATTCTATACTCTTTTAAGCAGATTCCGACCATTGTATTGTGATTTTTTACCACTGTTAATAATTTATTCATATTTCAGACATTATCTGCACAATTTTCCTATATCATCCCTGTACATCTGCATGCTGCATATATCCCTTAAGTATATCTTTCCCGATGACATCTCTGTCATATTCTTCTCCAGAATATTTCTTGCTGCATTCTCCATCATCAGCTCAAATGTAACACCATCAGCATATTCTGTATTAACTATTGTTATATCATTCTGTGCACATATGTACTGCACTTTTCCCACATAATTATAATCAACATCAAGGAATGCATGTACCCCCTCTGTAAGCTCACCAATTCTGCAGGCGGACAGTGCATCCTTGGCAGCATTAGTATACGCTCTTATAAGTCCTCCTGTTCCAAGCAGGACACCTCCAAAATATCTTGTTACAACACACAGACAGTTTCCACATTCATTTCCTGTAATCACCTCCAGTATCGGCTTACCTGCTGTACCTGACGGCTCACCATCATCTGAAAATCTCTGTATCTCGCTCTTGCCTCCTAAAACATATGCATAACAGTTATGTCGTGCATCCCAATATTTCTTTCTGAGCTGTTCTATTATTTTCACTGCCATATCTTCATCTTCTATATGATAAATGTTAGCTATAAATCTTGATTTCTTATCTGTAAACTCACCTGTTCCGCCTGATATTATCTTCTTCATTATCTGATTCCTTCTTACATATATGTATATTAGTTATTATACAGCCATATTGATTGCCTGTCATACCTTTTTATGTTATAATATCATGACTTTATTAAGGAGGACAATATATGAATTATGGTGGTAAAGGCATAAAACAAAAGAAAAAACTGCTTAATTCAGCTACTACCAAGCTGGGCACCAAATTAGGTATATTTTTCATAAAACTGGCTTTAGTTGCTGCTATAGCAGTTGTTGTTTCCGGCTCATGCCTTGTATTAGGTTCCTTTCAGGGAATTATAGAGAATGCCCCTGACATTGCATCTGTCAATGTTTCGCCTGAGGGCTTTGCAACTAAGATATATGATTCAGATGAGAATGAAATACAGACGCTTTCTTCTGCAGGAGCTAACAGGACATATGTAACAATTGACCAGATACCTAAAGATTTGCAGCATGCATTTATAGCTATAGAAGATGAGCGTTTCTATGAGCATAATGGTATCGATATGAGAGGTATCTTACGAGCTGCTTCAATTACACTTTCATCAGGTGAGATGTCACAAGGTGCAAGTACAATAACACAGCAGCTTCTGAAGAATAATGTTTTCAATGCTTTCAACGAATCTACAATTGAGAAGATTAAGCGAAAGGTTCAGGAACAATATCTGGCTGTAAAGCTTGAAACAGTAATGTCTAAAGATGCCATTCTTGAGAATTATCTTAATACCATTAACCTTGGTAACGGATATTATGGTGTACAGGCTGCTGCCAGAGGATACTTTAACAAAGATGTATCAGAGCTCTCTATCAGTGAGTGTGCTGTAATTGCATCCATCACTAAAAGTCCTACCGGTCTTAATCCGATAAGGCACGCTGACAGAAACAAAGACCGTCAGAGTCAGGTCCTTCTCAATATGAAAGAGCAGGGATATATATCCCAGGAAGAATATGACGAAGCAATTGCTGATGATGTCTATGCAAGACTTGAAGGTATTGAACTTGCCGGAACATCAACTTCAACTTATTCATATTTTGTTGATGAACTTATCAACCAGCTTACTTCTGACCTTATGTCACAGAAGGGGTATACAGAAGCACAGGCTACAAGCCTTATATATCGTGGCGGACTTCGGGTTTATTCAACTCAGGACACAATGATGCAGCAGGTTGCTGATGATGTCATCAATAATCCTGGCAACTACAATGATAATACACATTTTTCTATCAATTATGCTTTAACAATAAAGCAGACTGATGGATCATTTTCATATTATTCACATAATTCAATGGCCAACTGGTACACAAAGACTCTTGGAGATACCCGCTTCAGTCTTACGATGACCGATGAAGACGCTGCGAGAAGTTATGTTGAAGCATATAAGCAGGAGCTTCTTAAAGAGGGTGGTGAAATATATGCTGAAACACTTACATTTACATTACAGCCACAGATATCATTTACTATAATGGATCAGATCACAGGACAGGTTAAAGTTATGGTAGGCGGACGAGGTGATAAGACTCTTAACCGAAGCTTAAACCGTGCATCTAATGATATTGCAAGACAGCCGGGTTCAAGTATCAAGCCACTTGCTGTATATGGTCCTGCCCTTGATACAGGAACATATTCACTTGCATCTGCTATTGATGATGCTCCTTATTATTATTCAGGAACTGATGCCAAGCTTGTTACTAACTTTACAAAAGGTGAATACAGAGGTCTGATGACATTAAGAGAAGCTCTTACTGTTTCACAGAATGTACCTGCTGTTAAGATTCTTTCAAAGCTTACGCCTCAGGTTGGTTATAATTACCTTGAGAAATTCGGTATTTCAACGTTGGTTTCTCCTAAAAATGCAATCAACGGCGCTCACGATGTTGTGCAATCACTTGCACTTGGCGGTATGACACGAGGTGTTTCCAATATTGATATGTGTGCCGCTTATGCAGCCATAGCTAATAAAGGAACTTACACAAAACCTATTTACTACACCAAAGTACTTGATTCAGAAGGCAACATTATTATCGATAATTCTGTACCAGAAACACATAAGGTACTTAATGAGAATTCTGACTGGCTTCTTATCCAGGGATTACGTTCTGTTGCTACTGACGGTACTGCACGTACAGCTAACTTTTCAAGCCAGCCTGTAGCAGGTAAGACAGGTACTACACAGTACGACAGCGACAGATGGTTCTGTGGCTTCACTCCATATTACACATCCGTAATATGGGCAGGCTATGATGATAATTCCAAGGAACTTGGAAATGTTGTCAACCACAATGTTATATGGCGTACAATAATGCAGACAATTCATGAAAATCTTAATCTTCCAACCGGAAGTTATGAACAGCCATCCGGTATTGTAGAGGTGGCTGTATGCTCTAAGTCAGGGCTTCTTCCTGTTGAAGGTTTATGTGACCATGACCCTGAAGGAAACTGTGTTATAACAGAATATTTCACTGAAGACACAGTTCCTACTGAATACTGTACAACACACGTTAAAGTGTCAATATGCAACGAATCAGGAGATATTGCAACCTCTGGGTGTCCAAGTGTATCAACTAAGATTATGCGAAAGAAATCTTCTGCCGATAAACTTGGCGAGGATAAAGACGGTTCTGAGTTTAAAACATGGGATGCTGATATCTCAATTACAGATACTGAGTTATCTAAGTTATGCACTATTCACAGTGCAGCAACCAAGCCTTCCAAGGTTACAACCGGAACAGGCAGCAACAAGAACAATTCTAAAGAAACAACTGCTGCCTCATCAGAGACATCTGGTAAAACTGATTCATCCGGCTTGTCATCTGACAAACGACCTTAATCATCAAAAAAGGATAGTGGTCAATTGGACCACTATCCTTTTATTTTATTCTTTCTTCATCTTAGGTTCAAATATAAGCGACGCAATAAATCCAAATATAAGTGCTGCTGACACTCCGACTGCACATGAGGTAAATCCACCTGTAAACAGCCCCAGAAATCCCTGCTCATCTATTGCTTTCTTCATCCCCTTCCATAAGACATTGCCAAATCCCGTAAGAGGAACTGTTGCTCCCGCTCCTGCAAATTTAACAAACGGCTCGTATATTCCAACTGCTCCAAGTACAACTCCTGTTGTTACAAGAATGACCATTATCCTTCCCGGCATAAGCTTTGTCTTTTCCATAAGAATCTGTGTAAGAACACATATTAATCCCCCGCATACAAATGCTTTAACAAAATCCATGGCTTTAACTCTCCTTTCCTTCAAGAATTACACCATGGGCTATACCCGGCACACTTTTTCCTTCATTGTAGCTTACGGTAGATAACAAAGCTCCTGTAGGAACAAAAAGAACCCTTTTATATTCTCCTCTTATAAGCCTGTCCATAATACAGCTTCCAAGAACAACTGCACTGCAGCCGCAGCCGCTTCCACCTGAACACTTAGTTTCCCCTTCGTATATAAGCATTCCACAGTCATACAGTTTGTCAGCAATATCAATGCCTTTCTCTTTTAGAAGCTCAGACAATATCCTGTTGCCAATCTCTCCTAAGTCGCCTGTAAATATTGCATCATAATAGTTCTTATCAACATCAAGGTCTTTGAAATTAGCTTCTATAAGCTCTGCTGCTGCTGGAGCCATACAGGCCCCCATATTCATTGAATCCTTGACACCGTAATCAACAATCTTTCCTGTTGTAATGCCCTTTATGAGAACACATTTTTTCTTATCCAGAGGTTTATCACCGACGATATACGCCCCTGCTCCTGTAACTGTCCATGTAGATGCAATTGGTCTCTGGTTTCCATACTCGAGCGGATAACGGAACTGCTTTTCCGCACTTGCAAAATGGCTTGACGCAATTGCAATTACATTTTGCGCATATCCGGCATTAACACACATTGCACCAAGTGATAACGCCTCGCCCATCGTTGAACATGCTCCGTACAGACCAAACATCGGTACTTCATATTTCATAAGTCCGAAAGATGTAGCAATAAGCTGTCCAAGAAGGTCTCCGGCATAGATATAATCTATGTCTGACACAGCCATGCCGCTTTTAATAAGCAGCTTGTCAACCGCCATCTCCTGAATGTGGCTCTCAGCCTCCTCCCAGCTTTTCTTACCAAACATGTCATCTTCTACCGCAACATCAAACATTTCACCAAGCGGACCATCAGCCTCTTTCTTTCCAACCACTGTCGCAGTGCATCTCACATATACATCTTTGTCAAATAACAGACTCTGCTTTCCAGTCATAATCCTCGTTTCCGCACATACTCATGTGCCATTAGTCTTTATAAGTAGTCTGTCCAAAAATGTATTAATTATGTATTATTTTCGTATTATGTCAAGCGTATGTGCTGCAGCACCAAGCAGATCAGCTCTTTCACAGGTTGCAAGATGATACCTGTAAAATATCTCGTATTCCTCCTCATCAAGCTGATTCACAAACTGTCTTATGTAATTAGCCGGTCCATCCGGTGTCACAATCTTCACCCGTTCACATCCTGCTGCTTCATTAACTTTTGTAATATCTTCAAGACGCACATAATCATACAGATCCTGCTCTGTAGATATCGTGTGGAAATCCTCTGTCAGTCTGCCCTGTTCCATGCACTCTTTAATATGTCTTTCCTTAAATGCATATGTAATAACACCATATTCGTTCATAACATAAGCAACAAGAATAAAGCCACCCTTCCTTGTAATACGGGCGGCCTCCTTTAATGCCTTAACCTTATTCTCCTGTCCAAACAGATGATACATCGGCCCAAACAGCAGGGTTATGTCAAATGTTTCATCCTCGAAACGCTTTAACTTAAGTGCATTGCCCTGATAAGCCTTAACTGACGAATTCTTGGATTTCAATATTCCAAGATTGTGCTTTACCAGTTCAACTGCAGTTACATCAAAGCCTTCCTCAGCCAGTGCAACGCTGTATCTGCCTGTTCCGGCACCTATATCCATAATCTTTATATTCTCTCTGCCTTCTCTCTTTAATTCTTCAATACACTCATGTATATAATGAATCGATGTACGGAATTCAATCTGTCCGTGTCTTGAAGTCAGTCTTTTTTCTTCATTAAATTTATTATAATAATCTTCTAAAAAAGTTCCCATATTATCCTCGTATCCTGCGCATTTCTTTAAAACAGTTCCTATGATTCTACCATACAGATGTTTCTTAATCAAGAATCACAGTACATGTATAAGCTTTAAAGCCAGATATATAAGTCCTGCACACCAGCTAAAAAATATTCCATATAGAATAACAGGACCGGCAATCGTGAATATCTTGCAGCCAATACCGAACACCCGGCCCTCCTTCTTATACTCAATCGCAGGTGCAGCAACGCTGTTTGCAAATCCTGTAATCGGAACAAGACTTCCTGCTCCGCCAAATGTGGTTATAGACGGATAAATATTAAGTCCGGTAAGAATTACACTTAAAAATACCAGTATAAGTGTTGTATAAGATGCTGCATCCGTGTCAGGCACTTTCATCCACTTGCATACATTTAAAATAATCTGTCCTGCAACACATATACAACCACCAACAATGAATGCCTTAAAGCATTTTGCCACACAGCTTCCTTTAGGCGTAACATTTTTTACATAAGCATTATAGCTTTCATTTCTTTTTTCAATATCAGCTTTGGTACCGCTTTCAGAATTAATATCGTGCATACATCCTCCCTTTTTGCAATGCAAAATCAATACATATATAAGTAATATACAAGCTGTCCTAGTGCTTTTCCTGCCGCTGTCGCCGCCACAATAAAACCAAGACCGGTGCCTGCCTTTGCTCTGTGAACGAATATAGGCAATGCTTTAACTGTCTCTGCAAGGCTTATTAAAAATGTGCCTATAAATATCCCGGATATCAACCCGAATATAATACAGCCCGTCATTCCTATTCTAACCGTGATTCCAAGAACATATACAGCATTAGCTGCCGTCGCACCGATTATTATACATTCCTCATACAGAGACACATGTCTGCTCGTCCCGCTGACATCAGCATATCTGTTAATAACACCAACGCTGGTTATAAGTGCAAAAAGTCCTGCAGCAGTAAACACTCCCGACATAGCCCCTATAAGAATAATAACCGCTATCATTTTCCACCTTCCCTGTCAATAACAGATTCTGATATATCTTTGTCATATTTATCCATTTCAACCTCAAGCGGTGTTGGTGCTTTTGACAGCTTTTGTCCTGCAAAATGATCATAAAATATAACAATTCCAATAAACAATCCCACAGCATAGGCAATCTCCATTGCATTTGTTGCCTTATATGCAGAAGCTCCAAGAAGCTCGTACACCCGGTCAAATATATCCGTCGTACTTACGTCATTGTTGTACGCAATAATTCCATATCCGCTTCCAACCATTGTTATAAAACATATAACAGCCACCTTAAGCCAATGCACAGTGCCTTCCTTCTCCGGCTTCTTGTACTCAACAACAAAATCACATTCCCCAAGACATTCAATATCTGCATCCGGATAGTCCTTCTGAATAATCCCCACAACATCAAGTGCGTCAAACACCTTCCGGTCATACTTGCCCAGCGTAAACTCCACAAGTGTTATATGTCCGATTTTTTCAATCATATCCTTATCACTGCAATAAACAGTCATCACATCCCCAATATCAACCTTCGGTTTCTTAACATATCTCTGCTGGTCAATCTTCAAATAAATCTTCTCTGACATAACAACTCCCTCCACACTCTAGTATTGTACATACCAGGAGAATTATACATGAAGCTGCCCTGCCTTTTTATCTTTCGCATACTGTTTTCATTCAGCATAAAACTACGCCGCTGTGTCCGTCTATGGTATACGCCCGAATATTTCGAATCGTATGGGAGTTAATGCCGCCAGATGTAAAAGGGCGGTGTGGATAAACTCGTTCAAGCGAAGCGCGTTTGTTTATCCGCACCGTAATAAACTATACAGATGGCGGCATTTACTCCCACTAGATGAAGAAATCCTGAGGGCATATGCCATAGACGGACACAGCGGCGGGACTGCCATATACCGAATGAACCCTATCACGCAAACAGCCGCTTGCGCATGCCACTTAAAATCTTCTTCTCCATCCTCGACACCTGCACCTGCGATATTCCGAACTCCTTAGCAACCTGCATCTGTGTGTAATCATCATAATAACGCATTCTGATAAGCTCTTTTTCACGCTGTGAAAGTGTTTCCATAAGCTGTGCAAGTGCCACTTTACTTGATGCAGTTTCCCCAATGTCTGCCTTGTCTTCTAACTTGTCCATCAGCATGACCTCACTTCCATCCCCCTGATAGATTGTCTTATATATTGATTCAACCTCCATTGATGCAGACATTGACAATGTTATGTCTTCAACTGACAACTCACAGGCAGCTGCTATCTGTTCTACCGTCGGTTCACAGCCTAACGTGTCACGGAGCTGTCCCGCCGCTCTCATGCTTTTTACTGCATTTTCTTTTATAGAACGACTTACCTTTACCATTCCGTCATCCCGCAGGAATCTTCTTATCTCACCTGTTATCATAGGAACTGCATATGTTGAAAATGCAACATCCATATCCAGATTGAAATTATCAATTGCCTTTATAAGCCCTATACAGCCTATCTGAAACAGATCCTCCTGTTCTGTTCCTCTCCCCTTAAATCTTTTAATTATGTTCCATATAAGCCCAAGATTATCTGTTACCAGCTTCTCTCTGGCCTCTTTGTCATTATTGTGTGCTTTAGCGATCAATTCCCTGGTACAATCCTTAGTCTGATCCATAGCATCACATCCTATCAATTACTCCCCTATTTTCTTTCTCATAAGAACTGTTGTTCCTTTGCCCGGTGCCGACGCAACTCTTAAATCATCCATGAATGCCTCCATGAACGAAAATCCCATTCCTGAACGTTCCTGTTCAGGCTTGGTTGTATACAGAGGTTCCATTGCTTTTGCAACATTTTCCATGCCAAGACCGTCATCGTGCACTTCTATTATTACCTGATTCTGTATGCCCTTTAATCTCATTCTTACTTTTCCCGGACCATTATCATAGCCATGGACTATTGCGTTAGTTACTGCCTCGGAAACTGCTGTTTTTATGTCCTGCAATTCTTCGATTGTTGGATCTAAATATGTAACAAAGGCTGCCGCAACAACCCTTGCAAATGCTTCATTTTCCGACCTGGCTTCAAATAATAATTCAACATTGTTATTCTCTATCATACTTATGCCTCCTGTCCTTTAAGCTCATATATGTTAACTATCTTATGAAGTCCTGATATAAGAAGTATCCTCTTAACACTTTCACGGACTCCCACGATTGTTATGTCACCTTTATCCATAACCTTCTTGTAGCGCCCCATAATAAGTCCTATTCCTGCACTGTCCATAAAATCCACTTTAGTAAAATCAAATACTATATGAGTTACTCCTCTTTTATCTATTACATCATCTATAACCTGACGCATCTCTTCTGCCAGATGATGGTCAAGTTCTGCATTCATTCGTATCATAAGCTTGTCATCATTAACCATGTATATATAATCCATATGCTGGATTTCATCCTGCTCATCCGCTGTATTAACCTGTTTTGACATAATAATCTCCTCTTTCCTCTCTGCTTTTACACTTCACTAATTCTGCAACAAAGCCCCCGGCAAAGAATTATCTTTGCCGGGGGCTTATCTTTTAGTACCTCATCAATGTGAATTAACGTAATCGCTGGCTTCTTTGTAATATCCGCTAGTCGAATAATCATCCACAATATACTTATAGTATTTCTTTGCATCATCAGTCTTTGCTAATGCTACATATGACTTAGCTGCATAATAAGCTGAATCTGCACTGTTATTACATTTGTATGCTTTGACAAGATTATCTGCCGCAACTTCATAGTTGGACTTGTAATACTCTGTCATTCCTGTGTTATAGAAGGTCTGTGCTGCTGCCGGAAGTGTCGCCGTTGCTATTGTATTATATAAAGTCTTTGCTGACTCACTTGGAAGTGCACTGACATCTATATCAACAAGCTTATTCGCAGCATCATCAGGCTTATTAGCAATATAATCGCTTGCCGCCTCTATTACTGATACTAACAGCTTGTTGCTTCCTTCTGTTCCATTGACAACACCGAGTTGCTGCTCAAGCGCATCCTTCTGCGCCTTAACCTCTTCAAGTTCTTTCTGCATAGAATTCAGTTCCACATTACCAGAAGATAACTGCTCACTATACTCCTGAAGACTTTTCTTATAATCCTGTGTAAGTCCCTTATTCCTTGCCGGAACAATAAGAAACCATATTAATGCTGCGCCTATTACAACACCTGCCAATACATTTATTATTGTTATTGCACCATTACTTGGTTCTTTATATGACGATCTTGGAAGAATAACATCGTTGCCACTTAGCGGTTTCTTATCAATATCCTTTTCCTTTCTCTTAGGAAGGAAAGAACCTGATGTTTCCGCTTTCTTTGCTGCATTTCTTTCTGCTATCTCTTTCTGATAAATATGTGCAAGTGTATTATTCTTATCTATTGCAAGAACAGCGTTAAGCAGCTTTTTTGCTCTTGAAAGCTCGTCCTGCTTAATATATATAAGTGCAAGCAGAAGATGTGCCTTAATAAGCTGTGGATTATTGGCAACTACCTTCTTGAGCTGTATTACAGCCATATCAAGATTGCCTTCCTTGGCATATTTCAAAGAAAGATTATATTTACGGATAGTACCTGTAATCATCTCAAATCTGTTCTGGTTAGTCTGTATCTTCTTAATATAGTGTCCTGCAATATTGCCTTCAGGCGTAAAATTCTTACTTACTACCCACTGGCTTAAAGCCTCAACTACATCACCCATCTCACAGTAAACAAGACCTAACAGATTTCTTGCATTGGTATTGTACTTGTTAATCATAAGGCTTATCTTAAGAGATTCAACTGCACCGGTTAAATCTCTTACTCTTGCTTTATATAGTCCTGCATTATAATATGCATCTGATACTCTGGCTGTCTTCTTATATATTCTTACATTCTCTCCACATTGTGGACATGTATCACCATCTGTAAGGAAGCTTCCACATTTATAACATCTCATATGTCCACCCCTCACTACTTATCTGTATTCTTTCCGCTAAGTATCTGTGATATCAGATCTGTGATATCCGGTACATCATTGTTATATATTGTGTCCTCAGCATCTTCTACTTCAAGACTTGGCTGAAACTTCTGTATCTCTTCATCAAAATTAATCATGATTATTTTCCTTTCCTTCCAATGCACGGTCCACATCACCAACTAAATAAAGCGACCCCGTTGCAAACATCAGTCTGTTATCCCATTTTTTCATAGCTTCTTCAACACTCTCAAATACATATACCGGTGTATCCTTAATATGTGCTTCAAATGTTTCCTTTATTATATCAGCTGGAAGCTTTCTGATACCGCCCGTTATTGTAACATATATCTGTCTGAAATGCTTACAGCTGCATAGTATCTTAATCATTCTGTCATAATTCTTGTCACTTACTACTGAAAAAAGTAATGTTGCCTTATCAAGCCGACTGTTTTCATAAAGACTGTTTACTGAATCTACAAAGCTTTGAATCCCTTGTGGATTATGCGCTCCGTCAACATACAGATTATCTCTTAACAGTTCCATTCTTCCTGCCCAGTGTGTATCGTACATTGCCATACTGACTGCTTTATTGTCAAGCTTAATCATCCCCCTGTCACACAGATTAGCACATACCGTAAGTGCAATGCTTGCATTTTCCATCTGGTACAACGCATTTGTACTTAACCGGAAGCAATCATTCTTATAATACTCATTATGAATTAAAAAATCAATATACCCGTATGTATTTTGTATCAGTTCAAATGTATTGTCGTCAACCACATGACAGTCGCATCCAAAGTCTGCTGCACGCTTTCTTATCACATCAGCAGCTTCTTTCACTATGCCGCTGCACACAACCGGTATTCCCGGTTTAATTATCCCTGCTTTTTCATTTGCAATCTTTTCTATTGTATCACCAAGAATTGCAGTATGTTCAAGCGATATTGTTGTTATTACTGAGACAACCGGATTATCAACTGCATTAGTTGCATCCAGCTTTCCGCCAAGACCCGTTTCCATAACAACATAATCCACATCATGCTTACTGTAATAATACATTGCCATGCCAAAAAGATAATCAAAATACGCAAGCTCCTGTGTCCTGTGTTCTTCCACATACCAGTATGCTTCTTCAAAATCCTCTTGTGAAATCATTATTCCATTGATTCTTATACGTTCTGTTATATCATCAAGATGAGGAGATGTAAAAAGTCCTGTCTTATAACCATTATGCTGTAAAATTCCTGCAATATAAGCACACACCGATCCTTTTCCATTAGTACCGGCAACATGTATTATTTTTAATGACTTCTCTGGATTATTCATATCATGTAATAACTGTCTGCCTCTTTCTAATCCTGTAGATGATGCAAACTGACTTATACTGTCAAGACTATTCACAATCTCATTATACATGTCTCATCTTTTCCTTTCCGGATGTCACATACTTTGTATAGAAATAATATGTCTGTCCTCATATGTAATAACAGCTGTGTATTTTCCACCAGTATATGCCCTTATCACATTATTATCCCCTACTGCCAGCATAGAAGCTGAATCATGTGCCTCTTTTAAAGTTTCTTCAATATATCGTAATTCTTCCCTGCTAAATATACTCACAGCAGACTCAAATACTTCATCATCAAATGAATATTTGAAGAAAAAGGCTGTCCATTTTATCTTAAGTTCCTTTGCTCTTTTTTTGGTCTCTTCATCTGCCGTTTTCTGTACAGATTCAAGATATATCTTTCTCTCCTCTGCCTTCTCACATGCAAGTTTTAATTCTTTCTCTGTCTCCTGAAGTCTCTTTTTCTTCCTGTCACTATCATCAAGACTTCTGTCCATTTCCCTCTTTGTATCATTAACCTGTGCATAATATCGTTTTGATTCATCTTCTGTCTTTCTGTTATTAATATAATCATCTTTGACATCTTCAAGTTTTGCAAAATCATTTTGTGCAATATTAAGCCTGTCCACGGCAGCATCATATTTCTTCTGTGCATCAGTCATCCTGTCTGTCTTTACAGAAACATCCTTTTCACATTTTTCTAATTCCTTGCGTGCCTTTTCAACCTGAGTACACATAACACGGTATTCTCTGTCCTTATCATCAGCGGCTTTCTTTTTGTCCGCAGCAATATAAGACGGCATAAGGTCTGACGGTGCATAAAACTTGATATCATTTGCATGGCTTACCTTCCATATGTATCCCGCCGCCTGAAGTTTTGATATTCTTGTCATATTTCTGACTGCCTGATACATTGTCTTTACCTGCGCCTCTGTCGACCAGAATGCATCTTCCCCAAGAAGTCTTATTGCAGCTTCAAGCTTTGTCGTACTTCTCTGTCTGCCGAGTACATCTATAATTCCCTCGCCATTGAATTTCTCTGGCATAAGACTTTTTTGAACCTCACGTTTAGTCTCCATTGAAGCAACCCCTAATTTTCTTCCAACCTGTTCAGCATATGACTTTTTCTGGACAGCTGTAAGATTACGTATCTGGTTCATAATATTATTTAAAAATGCATTGTTATATCTTATGCTTATTTCTTCTATTTTATGAGCGGGTGACATATATTTATTAATTCCGTATGCAGATGCCGCCTCATCAATAATGTATCTGGACATCTGCTCTTTTACTTCCTTATCCTTCATGTCTCCTTCAATTTCAGGACACATCACTTCAAGCCGCTCATATAACATTTTCTCAAGTTTTTCCCTGTTTAACGCCTTATAGCGAAGACAGTCTTCCCGTACGAGATCTGATACTTTTTTTACCTCATAATCAATCGAATTCTTTATTCCTATACTCTGTGTAAATGAATTGGCAACATCTGCAAGCACATTAACCAGCCTGTATCCGGTCTCTTTAACCGCATTAGATATATTAACATTGTCAATAAGCGCTATCTGCATTCGCAGCTCATCTTCACTGATTCTGCTTATCTCTGATATTATATCTGACATATCTGCCTCCTCTTCTGACTGCTACATAAGCCAGCAGTCTGAATTGTACCATAAGAACAAAAGATATATTTCGATTGCAATAAGAACCGCCATAATAATGTATCTTACAGCCTTATTACATCTTGTAAGTATGTCATACACTCCCACAAATGCAACATATGTTCCTGCCGTAAATCTGCATGTACTCATAACATGTGATGTCAATGGCACAAGAAGTGATATAATTCCGAACACTGCCATTGAGTAATATTTTCTGTAGAACATATATCCATAAAGAATCAGTATTGCAATACAGAACCATCCCATATATGTGTATCTTGGCTCAATCTGTCCTGTACATGCCTTCCACAACACGCCTATAATCGGGAAATACTCATCCTCTCTCCATGCAATCTGGACATTCTTATATGCCCATGCATCACCACAGAAGAAATTAAGAAATGCCATATATGCAAATGCACCGAGCGGGCATACAAGCACTGACAGTATCTTCTTAGGTGCTTTAAGCATATCCATTACAAATGTCTTAACCTTGCCAAAGCTTATCTTAGTTCCTTCCATGTCAATATATAGCTGTACAACCAGTGCAAATACAAGTATACAGCCTACAATTCTTGTTCCACTTGAGCATGCTGCCATAATTCCTGCTGCCATGTATTTCTTCTCAAAAAGGAAATAGAAAAAAAGTACAATGAACATTATAAACATCGCTTCCGTATATACAGAACTGCAATAGAAGGTGTAAGGTGCCATAAATAAAAGCACTGGCATAATCATCGTATATTCTTCTTTAATAGAAGTCTGCTTCTTAAGACCTTTAACAGCAAAGAATGCTGCAATAATTATGCATATATTAGATACTATCATTCCAATAACATAAGTGTTAATAAGCCCGCCTGTCACTGCCTTTAATGCTGCACACACGATAACATATAATGGGAAGAACGCCCAGTTAGCCTGAGGATCAATATCCGTAGGGTGTGTATAGCCATGATTGATTATATAGGCATATTTCTTTGCATCCCATTCGTTCATAAGAAACAGAAATGATTTGTGTGTCCCCATAATTCCATTATACACAGGAACCATGATAAGCATAATCAGTCTTGATATCGCAAATATAATCAATATCTTTAACAGAAGCCTGCAATTCTCATTATTTTTTAGTCTGTTCATCTAATGCCTCATTTCAATAATATACGGATTATATGATATATAGCTGCCGGGATTGTACTTATTACAGGTACTACAAACATTGCAGCCACAACTATTGCAAACAATCCAATATATATATACTGTGCACAGTACTTAGCCCATACAGGAACATTTATAGTTCTCTTATAATTAATCACAAGGCATAACACAGTTATTAACAATGTCACAAGTGTAATAAGCAGTCCTGCATTTCTGCCCTTTGGCACAAATGTAAACACTAATGTATTCTCGCCTTCGTGAACCTGTACACCTGTAAACAGCCCTGCTATCTCTTTAGTCTTAACTGTCTTTCCATCAAGTGTCACGGTCCAGTTAGCGCTCTTAATAACCGGTATCAGGGCATAATCCTTAGTTCCATCACTGTTTATCTTAACTGTAAGCGTATTATTAGTATATGAAACATCTGTCTGCTTATCTGCGAAATCCTCACAGAGCTTATCCATCTTCTCCATATTAAGAAGTCCGATAGTCATCTTACTCTGGTTCATATATTTAGGCTTATCATATTCAATCTTAATCTGAACATCTTCATCTTCAAATATGCCAAGATAAAGAAGATTATTATTATAATCCGTAAAATATGCTGTATTATTAACATCTCCAAGTGTAGGTACAACAACTGCCTCACCATTCACATATACATGTATGCTGCTCTCAAGCTTAGATGCATTAGCATCCGCATTAGGCTTCTTCACATCTGCAATATTCATATATATAGCACTTCTGCTTCCGACATTAATAGTCATGGACTTAATATTGCCAGCAGTCTCTGCCTGTGGATATATTCTTGTTACAAATGTTTCTTTATCTCCAGTCATTGCTTTATACATTCTGTTATGGTATGTAATCCAGTCAACATTAGTCATATCAAGCTTGCTGAAGCTGCTGTCAACACAGAATCCAAATGGCAGGTTATAATTAGTGTTGTAAAGGCTGTAATCGCCTTCCTTCTTCTCTAATGTATATAAAGCACTGTCAAGTTCATTGATATTAACTGCCTGTGTAACATGCAGCACTGCATTACTGAATACTGTTCCACCTGAATCTAACAGCCACAGGAAATACTTAGAATATCCCCATCTCTTGGCATAACTTTGTGTATCGTCCTCTAAAGCTGCTGTAAAGCTTGATAATGCTCCTCTTCTCAATATAAGAGGATAATTGGCATTAAGACTGATATCAGGATTTACTATTCTGTCTGTAGCAGACTCTTCTATATCAAGGCTGTCTGCCGCATCATTGGCATACTGCACATAATCACCAATCTGATAATCTTCATATGTATAAAACTTAGGAGGTCCTATAAGAGCATATGCACCGATAAACAATTCAAGTGCAATAACAAGGATAACTGATTTGCAGTTAAATTCTTTCTTTCTTATAAGCATAAACATATACACTGCAAACATCACTGCAAATATCATTATAAAAAATGCCATTGCAAGCATTTCATTGTTTATTGGTAATATGTTATAAATCATAACATATACTGCACCAATTACCGCTACTGCCGCTGCCTGCCTGCGATAAAACGCACTCTTTAATGGTATATCTGCAAACATCTTCTCAGCCATTCCTGCAGCAACACAGATAAGCGTGAACGATATCAGATATCCGTTTCTTAATGTATATCCGTTATATGAGCCAAAATGCCACATAAGGTTAGTAGCCTCCATAAACACCGGACCTAATGCAACAACAAGCATGGCTATAGTATATATAAGCTGTCTTCTGTCTGACTTATATATTTTCATTCCCATGATAATAACTGCTATAACGAATGCAAGTCCATAAAGCATCATCCAGCGCTGGAGTGCTGCCATTGCACCATCTGTAACAATTGAACTTGTTATCCAGCCTGCATACTGTGATAAAAGCCCCTTAGACGCACCACCTCTCTGTGACGAAGAAAGCTGTGCAAATACAGGAACAAGCACGAATGCTGAAAGTCCGATACCTGCAATCGTACCTATACCGACATTCCATGCAGTTTCCCTCCACTGCTTTCTCTCCTGCATGACTACTATTCTTATTCCACAGATAAGGAATATGTATATAAGTGACATTGCACTCAGGTAATAATTAATTATGAAGCACAACGCAATCATGCATATATAGAACATTTTCTTTCCTGTCTCAAGCATTCTGTCGTATGCCATTATAAGAATAGGGAAAAATGCAACTATATCCATCCATGGTGTAAAGCATGAACCATAGAGAATTACATAACCACAAAAGGCATACATGCATGAAAACATAACCTTTAATCCATACACAAGATTATTGTATTTCTTATTAATAAGCGCATACATTGCAACTGACATGAATATCATCTTAACAAGTGTAATTATTGATATGCTCTCTAATATGTAACTTCTTGGAACAAAATATAATAAAAGATTAAACGGTGTAATCATTGAAAATGCCGATATACTCATTGACACATTTGTTCCAAGACCTGTATACCAGTCAAACCATATTGATGCCTTACCATGCATGAAATCCCACAGATGTGCATAAAGCGGTGCTACCTGCTGCATGTTGTCAAAATAATCTATTCTGCTGCTTCCAAAAGGCCATATACCTTTAAGTATAAGTATTACAATCATAACCAGACCTGTTATTATACCAGGTACTGCGTATGGCTTAATCTTTTTTAATAATGATTTAAATCCCGATTTCTTCATATAATTCTACCTTTCTATACATTTACACATATTCTGTCATCTTTGGATTTAAGTTTCCGCCTGACCTTTATCAAGGCTTATACTGTAAAGAGTATATTCTGCATTGTCAGCATGAAACTTCACTGTAAGAAGCTCATCACCGCTGACATATCCTATCTTTAGCTTCGTTGTTCCCTTGCTGTCTATATTTCCAATCAGCTTATCATTCACATATACTTCAATTCCTTTATCACCAGAGGCTGTTGTATCATATTCCGTAATATCACATACAAGATATATATTATCAGCTGATTCCTCCGGAATATAGTATATATATGAATCTTTGTCTGTATTCTTCGTTCCTTCGTATCTCTTAGATTTCTGCCAGCCCTGACCTTTACGACTGCAGACATTGCTTTGTTCTTTACCATTACGGTCTTTATGTTCTGTACATATCTCTTTCGTTCCAAATGTATATTTCAGATTACCATAACCTGGCCAGTCTGTAAGCTCATGTGTCAGATAGTACATTCGGTATTCTGTTCCAACCTTAGGATTCTTTCCCCACCATAATACTAATATGTAAAAAACAACAAGTACTGCACATGCTGCGTACAGCAATACTCTTGCTATATTCTTTCTCATACAGACCTCCATTTTTTATACTTCTACAATCATATAATATAAATCATTTTTCGCAATCTGCCAAGTAAAAAAAGGTTCTACAGACATATTGTCTGCAGAACCTTACAATTAAATCATATTATAAGACAATTATTACATTAAAGCCTGTAATTAGCAAACTCCCTGAGCAAGCATAGCATCAACAACCTTCTCGAAACCAGCGATATTAGCACCAGCAACATAGTCTGTCTTTCCACCAACTGTCATATCATATCTCTTAGCAGCATCTGAAATGTTAGCGTAGATTGTTTCCATGATTCCTTTAAGCTTTCCATCAACTTCTTCGAATGTCCATGAAAGTCTCTCTGAGTTCTGGCTCATCTCAAGAGCAGATGTAGCAACTCCACCAGCGTTAGCAGCCTTACCACCTACGAAGAGAACACCATTCTCCTGGAGATACTTAGTAGCTTCTAATGTTGTAGGCATGTTAGCACCTTCTGTTACAGATACAACACCGTTAGCAACAAGCATCTTAGCATCCTCAATGTCTAACTCATTCTGTGTAGCACATGGAAGAGCAAGATTTACCTTGTACTGCCATACTCCGTGCTCACCATTCTGCTTAGCAAAGTACTGAGCTGATGGCTTAGCAGCAGCATATTCTGTAAGACGTGCTCTCTTAACTTCCTTAACTTCCTTAAGAAGTGCAACATCAATTCCTTCTGGATCATAAATCCAGCCTGTTGAGTCTGAGCATGTAACAACCTTAACACCTAACTGCTGTGCCTTCTCGATAGCATAGATAGCAACATTACCTGAACCAGATACAGCTGCTGTCTTGCCTTCAAGTGACATTCCATTATCTTTCCATAAAGCATTAGTAAGGTATAATAAACCATATCCTGTAGCTTGTGTTCTTGCAAGTGATCCACCATATGTAAGTCCCTTACCTGTAAGTACGCCTTCAAATGTACCACGGATTCTCTTGTACTGACCAAACATGAATCCGATTTCTCTTGCACCTGTTCCAATATCACCAGCTGGAACATCTACATCAGCACCAATATATTTGTAAAGTTCTGTCATAAAGCTCTGGCAGAATGCCATGATTTCTCTGTCTGACTTGCCCTTAGGATCAAAATCAGAACCACCCTTACCACCACCGATTGGAAGAGTTGTAAGTGAGTTCTTGAATACCTGTTCGAAACCTAAGAACTTGATGATGCCTAAGTTTACTGAAGGATGTAATCTTAAACCACCCTTGTATGGTCCAATAGCGTTATTGAACTGTACACGGAAACCTCTGTTTACCTGTACCTGTCCCTTGTCATCTACCCAAGGAACTCTGAACATAATCTGACGATCTGGCTCTGTAATTCTTTCAAGAATAGCGTTCTTTCTGTAAACTTCCTCGTTAGCCTCAACGACTGGTCTTAAAGACTCAAGAACCTCTGTTACTGCCTGTAAAAATTCAGGCTGATCTGCATTCTTCTTAGACACGATGTCTAATACTTCATCAACATACCCCATAACCTTAAAACACTCCTTTAAATTATTATTTAAGATTGTACATTACTGCACATCAATTCTAGCGTTATTATATCTGTTCTGGTTAATTTCCGCAAGTTTTTTATAGCGTTTACCTATTAACTTTAAGTTATTTGTAATAATATTAATTAAAATAAGCCTATATCTAAGGTATGTTGTTTTTCTTGCTTAAGATAATTAAGTTTTACTTTTTGATAAAATCATGGTAGAATGTATTCGTTATTTTTTTATTATCCTATTGTAATTAAGGAGTGAATTATGTCTAATTTTTTTACAAGAAGTAAAGACGATATGAAATATTTATTTAAGAATAAAGAAGAGCTTTCTAAGAAAGAACGAAAAAGAAAAAGGCGTGGCTGGGGTACACTTATTGGTCTTATATTAGTTCTGATACAGCTTATTGTATCGGGATTACTTTTATTTAATATATTTAAGTTAGATATTCTTCCATTGAAGTATTTAATTGCGGTCAACGCATTTTTACTGCTGATATTCCTGTACGATTTCACATCGCAGTTTACGAAGGCTCATATTATAGGTAAGATTCTTGCAGTACTTATGTCAGGAGTGATTGTTTTCATATACCTTGTATCATCTAAGCTTGATTCTGTCCTTAATAAACTTAATCTTCCTGAGATTAACACTGACATCGTTGATGTAGTTGTACTGGCAGATGACAAGGCTTCCTCTTTAAATGATCTTGCCAATTACAAGTTTGCTTATAATTCAACTGCAAGCAACGCTAATGTCAAGACAGCATTTGATTCTGTTAAATCAGAGCTTAACAAGAGCAGCCTGGAACTTGCAGAATACAAATCATGGGATGACCTTGTAACTGCCTTTTATGATAATACAGAGGTTCAGGCAATTGTTATGAATGATTCCATGCTTAAGGTTGTTGCCTCACAGTATGAAGATTTTGATACCAAGGTTAAGATTATTAAGCAATACGAATATAAGAAGCTTGTTACTGTCCAGAAATCCAACGTTAACGTAAAGAAAGAACCATTTATAATATATGTTTCCGGTATTTCAAGTGAAGATGGTGCCGATTCAGCACTCTCTAATAATGCACTTAGTGATGTCAATATAGTTGCCGTTATTAATCCTGAAACCAAGCAGATTCTTCTTGTCACAACCCCAAGAGATTCTTACATTAAGATTACCGGTCCAGATGGAAGAAAAGGTTATGATAAACTTACACATGCTGGAAACTATGGTGTAGAAGCTTCTATGGATACTCTCCAGAATCTGTATGGCATTGATATTGATTATTATGTAAAAATCAACTTCTCCGGATGCGTCGCTGTAGTAGATGCACTTGGTGGAATCACAATTGACTCAGAAGTAGAATTTACTTGTGGCGAAGATGCTTCTCCTATTCCATATCATTTCGTCAAGGGACCTAATGAATGTGATGGTGAGATGGCAGTTGCATTTTCAAGAGAAAGACGTGCATTTGCTGCTGGAGACTTCCAGCGTGGACGTAACCAGACTGCAGCTATAAAGGGTATCTTACAAAAAGCTACTTCTCCTGCAATACTTACCAAGTATTCAGCCGTACTTGATGCTGTTAGTGATATGTTCCTTACTAATATTCCAACAAGTACAATATCTGATCTTGTTAAACTTCAGTTAAGTGACGGTACAGCATGGAATATCCAGACATACAGTATTGAAGGATCAACCCAGCCACCCGCTGGACAGGGTCCTGCTTATCTCGAAATAACTGGTCTTAGAGGTGCTTCTGTTGTGTATCCTTATGCAGACAGTATTAATACAGCTATCCAGCTTATGAGTAAGATTCAGAATGGTGATGTATTCGATGTAGATGAATATGTTGACAGTCTCAATAACAATTCTAATTAATCAATAAAACATACCCCCGGCAGCCAATAAAACCGCCGGGGGTATATTTTTTATAATCCATTATTATAATATATAATTATCTATAACATATGCCACACCACAGTCATCGTTAGATGGTGCATTGACATCTGCATATTTCTTAACTTCAGGATATGCATTCTCCATAACCGCTGCAAGACCTGCATACTTTAACATTGGAATATCATTCATTCCATCGCCGCATGCAACAAGTTCTTCACTTGTTATATCAAGCATTGTGAGCAGCTTATCCAAAGATGCATCCTTTGCAACTCCCGCAGGCACAACTTCCAGAAAATAGCTCTCTGAGAAAAATGCATTGATTACTCCCTCATGCTTATCTAACAGGGCTTTCTGTACCGGAAGAAGCTTTTCATGCTCTCCTACAACGAGAAATTTCTCTACAGGATAATCCACATAAGCATTCAAATCATCAACCTTCATGATTGTAGTGCTGTTGCATATTGCTTCTTTCTTTACATACTCATCAGAATCACTCTCAGCAGCTATCTGCGTATCAGCATATGTCAGGGCATACACGCCGTTGGCTCTTGCAAGACTGCATATATCTGCTATACAGTCCTGTGGCATTATTGTCGCAGACATCTGTTTTCCTGTCTTACAGTCAACTATACATCCTCCGTTATACGCCAGTATATAACCGCCTTTCTTGTCAAGCTCAAGCTCTCTGGCTATTGGTGTTATTCCAAAAAGCGGTCTTCCTGAAGCAAGAATAACCTTAACGCCTGCATCTATTGCTTTCGCAATCGCTTCTTTGTTGCCAGCTGGAACTTCCTTCTCTCTATTAGTTAATGTTCCGTCCAAATCCAGTGCCAATGCCTTATATTTCATACTTCTCTATCTCCTCTTTTAGTCATGTATGAACAATTTAGCATATAACACCAGTGATTTCAACCTAAGATATTCTCATCATGTTAAATGTTGTATATATATTCAGTTTTCCATAACCAGATACAGGGTTAGGATATACCATATATTCTGAACGTACTGCACCTCTTATAAGTTGTGCTTTAATATCGTTATGATTAATCATCTGAGTTTTTTTTACATTTACCTGATATGAATATAAAAGTGCAACACAGCCCCCGGCATAAGCCGCTGCATAGCTTGTTCCAGTCACCTTAACACCTCCAGACGGAGCAATTCCATACACACCCGCTCCCGGTGCAACAAAATCCGGTTTAATCCTGCCGTCAGCGCTATATCCACGCCCACTTTCATAATAAGCAGCCCCTGTATAATGATTATATGCCCCTACACTTATAACACCGTCAGCTGCCGCTGGAACTGTAAGTGTTGTATCCGGGTCGGATTTTAAAAAATATATATCCTGTCCGGAAAACTGCTTTAATGGAAGCCATGCATTATAACTTCCTTTTATATTAGTGAGACTATATATATAGAATTTCCATGTACCCTCAACTGGTGTCTTAAGTCTTACGAATATAACCTCCATTCCAGCCACATTTTCAGTTATCTGATAATCTACCGTAACCGTACTTCTCTCATAAAGAAATGTATACTCCATACTTGCACCCATTCTTGCAGGTATTCTTGGAACATATTCCCCTGACGGTGATTCAATCGACACGGATAATATATCAAGACTATCCGCCCATATTTCCATCGTAAAACCCTTTCCTGTTCCATCAACATTAATTTCCATAACATCAGGTACCAGGGCTGACATTACTGTCCCTTTATAATGACATTTATTATTAGCTTCATTGCCCATACATGTTATAACTGATATATTGGGTTTTTTAGTAAGATTCTCCATCATTTCTGCCAAAGGAGATGCGCCTGTTCTTGAACCATTAGCACTTCCCAGACCAAATATTATTATCAATGGTTTTCCAAGTCGTATAGCGTAATCTTCAAGAAATCTTAAAGCCAGCATAATATCACTTTCCTCAAAAGCTGGAACGTCATCCTTTATCAGAAAAAAATCTCTCAGATACTGTTTACTTTGTTTTAATTTAACCACTAAAAGTTCTGCTCCTGGTGCAACGCCAACATATCCGTCTGCATATGAACCTGCTGATATTGAAGCCAGCAGCGTTCCATGTCCTGACGTGTCTCTTTGTGCAACATAAGAATATGGATTTTCTCCGTTATTATCAGCCTCTATTGCCCGGTCTATTTCATCCTTTTCATATACTCTGCCAAAATGTGCATATGTATTTGCAACATCAGTCTCTGTTCTATCTGTCTGATCCCATATAGCCTGAATTCTTGTATTTCCAAGTCTGTCCTTGAAAACATCATTAAGATAATCTATTCCGGTATCCACATACCCTATGAGAACATTACTCCCGTCTGCCTGCAGATTATCCTGTCCAAGTACCCGTAAAGCACCTATTTCATCAAGTGCACTTATATCTGCATCACCTTCCATGAGTCCATATAACTTTGGAATAGTAAAATACCCCAGAGAGCTTATATTAAGCTGGCGGTTATCAGGCAGTTCTCCATGAGCTATAATCCATTGCGAATCAGCTCTCTGCGAACATATCCCTGACAATGCCTTAATAGCTTCATCAGCCCCTGGGGTATCTTCTATTATGTAATCATATATATTCTCTTTGGTTATATCAAAATCACACGCCATAACATCTCCTTAACATAAAGCAATCACTGTACATGCTATATGTATTCAGAAATGTATTGTATTATTCTGCTATAACTATTATGCTCTCATAGTTATTACCGGAGCACCTTTCTTTTCAACAACATCTTCTGTAATTGTAACTGAACCTATATTGCTGTCTTTAGGTATCTCATACATTATATCAAGCATAAAATCCTCAATAATAGAACGGAGTGCTCTTGCACCTGTATCTTTTTCCATTGCCTTTCTTGCTATGCTTCTTAATGCATCATCTGTAAACTCAAGCTTCACCTCATCAAGCTCTAACAGCTTCTGATACTGCTTAAGAATTGCATTCTTAGGCTCTTTCAGAATATTGACAAGCATATCCTCATCCAGTCTGTCAAGTGAATATATGATAGGCAGTCTTCCTAAAAATTCTGGAATCATTCCGTATTCTCTAAGATCATCAACCGTCACATAAGACATGATGTTCTTCTCATCATCATATTTATCTTTAAGGTCAGCATTAAATCCCATTGAGGATGACTTGTTAAGCCTTGTCTTGATAATATCCTCAAGATCTGGAAATGCACCACCACATATAAACAGAATATCCTTCGTGTTAACAGTTACCTGTGGAACCATTGCATTCTTACTTGTCGCACCAACAGGAACTTCAATCTCACTGCCTTCTAACAGCTTTAACATTCCCTGCTGTACAGACTCGCCACTTACATCTCTGCTTCTGGTCTCTTTCTTCTTGGCAATCTTGTCTATCTCATCAATAAATATAATTCCATGTTCAGCTTTCTCTACATCATTGTCTGCTGCCAGTAAAAGCTTAGAAACAACTGACTCTATATCATCTCCGATATATCCTGCCTCTGTAAGTGTTGTTGCATCTGTAATAGCAAGTGGCACCTGTAATATCCTTGCAAGCGTCTTAACAAGATATGTCTTACCACTTCCTGTAGGTCCAATCATAAGCATATTAGACTTCTCAATCTCAACGTCACCCAGAATCTTAGCATCTGCTGAAACTCTTTTATAATGATTATATACAGCCACCGACATTACCTTCTTAGCATAGTCCTGACCTATAACATACTCATCTAACTTTTTCTTAATCTCATGTGGTGCAGGCAGCTTGGAAACGTCAAGCGCTGGTAACTCCTTCTTATCCTCTTTCTTTTTCTTAAGCTTCTGCTTTTCTGGAACCGGGTCTGAATCCATAACGCCAAAATTGCCAAACATGCCCATTCCAGGCATGTTTGACATCTTCATCATATCTTCATAATTAATTCCGCTGCTGTTAATTGAATCGAATGTTCTTTGCATACAATCCTGACATATATATATGTTGTTAGGCATAACAATCATCTTACCAGCTCTTGATTCTGGCCTTCTGCACACAAAACATATCTTCTCATAATCATCAGAATTCCCATTGTTATTCTTGTTAATATCCTTATCCTCTGTCATATTCTCATTGGTATTATCCATAAATATTTACTTGGAATATATCCTTAAGATGCCTTCTTAGAGCCAAGCGTTACCTCTGTGCTCTTAAGAACATACTCGCTTCCTTCCATATGATAATAATCTATAGTTACTTTTTCACCTGCCTCATAATACTGAAGCATGTTAGTAAGTCCTGACATAGTAGTAACTGTCTGGTCATCAAATCCAACAATTATGTCGTATGTCTCTAATCCTGCCTTGTCTGCTGCTGAATCATCAGCTACAGTTCTTATAAGAATACCTACAGGATATCCATAATATGATGCATAATTACTTGTAATATCTACTGCTGCAATTCCAAGGTATGCTGCCTTATCTGACGAAACCTTGTTTCTTGTCTGCTTAGTCATTAATGAATCGATAATATCCTTAACATTAGAAACAGGGATTGAATAAGCCATACCTTCTACACCATCACTGCTGGTCTTTGCAAAGTTAATAGCAATAACCTTTCCTTCAGAATTAAGAAGAGCTCCACCACTGTTACCAGAGTTAATCGCTGCATCTGTCATAAGAAGTCCTGTAAATGTTACATTGTTGACTGTAATTGAACGGTCCTTTGCACTAATTATACCAGTTGTAACTGACTGGCCTTCACCTAATGCATTACCAATAGCAACAACCTGCTGTCCAACTTTAATATCTGATGAATCTTCAAGTTCTGCAATTGCAATATTAGACGCTGTATCAGATGAAATATCACTTAATGATACTGCGGCTACTGCAATATCCTGATCTGACTTAGAACCCTTAACAGAACAGCTTGCACTTGTGCCATCAGAGAATACGCATTTAAGATTATCAATATTATCAACAACATGTGCATTAGTTACAATAAGTAATTCAGTATCACTCTTGCCTACAATAATACCTGTACCACTTGATGTTGCCTCATAACTCTGTCCATATCCAAAATAACTTGAACTTTTAACTGTTGTTGTACCATTAAGCTGAACCATTGCAGGAAGGGCTGCTGTAGCAACTGCCTCTGCATCCATCTTACCTGATGCTGAAAGATTAGTATCTTCTGTAAGCGAAGAATCTGTCTTAGCGACATTAGAAATATTATTACTTACTGTTGGTATATTAACACCTGTAGCATCAGACTTATTACTGCCAGCAATCTTTCCACCTGCATAATTAACACCAAACATAACCGAACCGGCTATTGCGCCAAAAAGTACTGCTGAAAGAACAAAGCATGCTGCTTTCTTTGCAAATCCTCTTTTGTGTTTCTTGTGCTTCTTAGCTTCATAAGGTGCACTTGAAAATGCTGTGTTATTATTAGATGTACTGCCATTGTTAGTATTGTTATATGGTATATCACTGCCACTGTAACGGTACTGTGAATCATTCTCATTATTGTCGTTATACATAATCATTCTCTCCTTTTACCATTGTATTATGACAATGAAGATTCCATACATAACAAATGAACACATCTCACTGTCAATACATGTAATATAACAACGAAATGTGTTCATATTGTGTTTTAGTTGTTAATTAAATTTGAACTGATTATAATCCGACAATTTCTGATACTGCATCAGTAAGTTCTTCTAACTTCTTATCAGCATCTTCAAGACCTGTTCCCTTAACACCCATATAGAACTTAATCTTAGGCTCTGTTCCTGAAGGTCTTGCACAGCACCATGCATGGTCATTAAGTTCAAAATAAAGTACGTTAGATTCAGGAAGTCCTGTAGGCTTCTTCTCGCCTGTAGCAATAACTGTACACTCATCCTTCTTATAATCTCTGAACTCAACAACATTCCATGCTCCGAACTTCTTAGGTGGATTATTTCTTAAATCATCCATCATCTTAGCAATCTGGACAGCACCTTCTGCACCCTTCATAGTTACAGCCTTCTGTCCTTCCTTGAAGTAGCCGTACTTATCAAAGATATTAATCATCTGATCCCATAAAGTAATGCCTTTAGACTTATAGTAAGCTGCTGCTTCACATAATGCCATAACAGCCACGATGGCATCCTTGTCTCTTGCATGAGTTCCAACCAAGCAGCCGTAACTCTCTTCAAAACCGAATTCATATTCGTATGTATTATTCTGCTCAAAGAACTTAATCTGCTCACCAATATACTTAAATCCTGTAAGAACTTCAATAAGCTTTAAGTTATATTCCTTAGCGATAAGATCAGCTAAGTTAGTAGATACGATAGTCTTTACAAATGCACCATTCTCATGAAGAAGTCCCTTCTCCTTTCTCTGTGAAAGAAGGTATTCTGCAATAAGCATACCAGACATATTACCTGTGAATGACTTGTACTCACCTGATTTAGTGTCCTTAGAATATACGCCAAGTCTGTCCGCATCAGGGTCAGTTGCAAGAATAATATCTGCATCAACTTCCTTAGCAAGTCTTAATGCATATGTGAATGCCTTAGGGTCTTCAGGATTAGGGTACTCGAGTGTTGTAAAGTTAGGATCTGGTTTTTCCTGTTCTGGAACAACATATACATTCTTGAAACCTAACTCTCTTAAAATTCTTCTTACAGGAACATTACCTGTACCATTGAATGGAGAGTATACAATCTTAATATCATCAGCAACCTGCTTAATGATATCTCCGTTAAGGCTCTGCTTCTTTAATGCTGCAATAAATGCATCATCCATATCATATCCGATAATGTTATACAGGCCTCTTACTCTAGCCTCTTCTTCATCAATAGTCTTAACATCATTAAAATCAGTAACAGCCTTAACTTCATTGATAATCTGTGTATCCTTAGGTGCTGTTATCTGGCATCCGTCATCCCAGTATACCTTATATCCATTGTATTCTGGAGGATTGTGGCTTGCCGTAACCATAATACCTGCTGTACAGTGAAGTTCTCTTACTGCAAATGAAAGTTCTGGTGTTGGTCTTAATGAAGGGAATATGTATACCTTAATGCCATTAGCCGCAAGACAAAGAGCTGCTTCCTGCGCAAATTCTCTTGACATTCTTCTATTATCATGAGAAATAGCAACACCCTTATCCTGTGTTCCTTCCTTGATAATAAAATTAGCTAACCCCTGAGTTGCCTTTCTTACAATGTATACATTCATTCTGTTAGTACCATTGCCTATGACACCTCTCAGTCCGCCTGTTCCAAACTCAAGATCCTTATAGAATCTGTCCTCAATCTCTTTCTCATCTCCTGCAATTGATTTGAGTTCTGCACGTGTGTCTTCATCAAAATATTCATTCTCACACCATGCTTTGTAAGTTTCCATATAACCCATACCCTTTACCTCTTTTCTTGATTTATATTAGTCCTGTAAAGCTTTTCTAAAGCTCTCAGAAACTGCTTTCAATGCTTCTTCTTCGTCCGGACCTTCTGCTATGAGAGTTATCTCATCTCCACAGCCAACGCCTGATGCAAGAATAGATATAACACTCTTTGCATTAACAACCTTATTCTTAAATGTGAATGTAATGTGTGAATCAAATTTAACAGCTGTATCACACATTGCTCCTGCAGGACGAAGATGTATTCCTAATGCACTTCCAACTAGTATCTTCTCACTTACCATATGAATCACCTCTCAATTTCCAGTCGTCACGGATGTTGTTTCCTGAGTCGACTGAGTAGTTTCTGTTTCCTGGGTATTATCCTTAAACAACACATTAACGGATGCTGCTCTCTTTAATGTAACTCCATCTGGAAGTTTAACCGACAATGTAATGCTTTGTATTCCTGACGTAGTATATGTAGACAAATCTGCAGTCATCGTTATGGCAGATGCGTCTAATGCAGCAATTGCAGTCTCTGAACCCTCGACATCTATTGAAAATGTTCTATCCTCAAAGCTGTAGCTCATTCCGGTTTCAAGTCCACTAACCTTAATATCTGATGTATTAAGTGTTATTGTCTTATTACCTGTACTCTCGATTCTTACTGTAACCTCAATCCTTGCATTATCTAGAATTGTAAGCGATTTATCTATGAAATCCGAAAGACCAAACTTATACACTTTATTTTCAGTTAAACCATCTACATTAATATTACTTGCAGGAATAACAATCTTATCAAGACTGTTAAGCATATTGGTATCACCATATACAACAACACTATCACGATTAAGCGTCACTCCTGAAACTCTGTATCCGTCTGCCGGTTTTCCTGACGTCTTAACTTCTATACTTACAGTCTTAGTCCTTACAACCTGTGCAGTATAGCCCACACTTGTCTGTGTAAGTTCAACAGAAGAATCATTAATTTCATTATTATCAGAATCATACAAATGAATATCTGCTGTTCCCGTCACATCTGCAGTCGCTCCTGTCACATCAAAAGATATCCCTGCATGGTCTATATTATCGATAACAGACGAAGGACCTGTAACCTTAACAGATGTTGGATTAAGCACTCTTCTTACCACTGCATAGCCATCTGCCGCTGAACCGGTAATCTCTGAAACAACATTTACAGTCTTAGTATCTCTGTTTTCTATGCTTAATCTTACAGCAGATGTTTTAGGTGTAGCTTCAACATTATTAAGAACCTGTCCATCTTTAACAACTGATACATGAATATCAACATAATCAGCAAATGCGCTTATCTTGCTAAGATCCGCAGTTGCAACAATATCACTTGCTTTGATATTAGTAACAATACTCTTCGGTCCACTTACATATACTGATATCTTGCCACCCTCTACAATTTCATAACTGTAATTCTTATCAGTCAGACTCTCTGTATTAATAAGCTGTACCGACACATTACTGAATGTATAACTCGTGGTTGGATCATATACATTAACTATAACCGTCCACAAAACAACCGCAAATATAGCCGACAGAATCTTAAGGCTCAGGTTCTTAAACATCTTTTCCTTCATGCTTTAGCCTTCCTCTCCATATCTTGAACGACTTCACATCAATAGTTCTCCTGCGAAGATATTCCAGCTTGTTTCTAAGAGAATCCGCATCAATATCATGAATAAGTTCTCCACCAACAGCCACCGAAACCTTACCGGTTTCTTCAGATACTATAATAGTCATACTGTCTGTCACTTCACTGATACCAACACCTGCTCTGTGCCTTGTGCCAAGAGCCTTATTAAGATTATTATTATCTGAAAGAGGCAGATAACATGTTGCAGCAACAACCCTGTCTCCCCTTATAATAACAGCTCCATCGTGAAGCGGCGTATTATGCTCAAATATATTGATAAGCAGCTGGCTTGTAACCAGGCCATCAACCGTAATTCCTGTTTTCTCATATTCTTCAAGAACCATATCCTGTTCAATAACTATAAGTGCTCCTGTATAAGCAGCCCCCATATCAAAGCATGCCCTTACTATCTCTTCTGCAGTCTTACTGCTAAACCTTTCACCCTTTTCTCTTCCGTCATTAAACCTGAAAAGTCCAAACAGAATCTTCTTTCGTCCAAGCTGCTCTAATGCTCTTCTTAACTCCGGCTGGAATATAATAACAAGTGCAATAATACCAACACTGATTGTCTTTCCTGCAATCCACAGAATAGTCTTAAGATTCAGAATATACGCAATCAGTGCGAATATAACAACAATAATAATTCCCTTAAGCAATACCCATGCCTTGGTATTCTTAATCCATACCATGACATTATATATAACAAAAGCAATAATCACAATCTCAATAATATCGGTCCATGTTATACGCGGAATATATAATTTAACAAGATAATCCCTTATGAAATTATTCACTGTATTATCGCCTCCGTTCTTCTTATAATCTTCTAAATAAAACTAGCAAAATATATTCTGATGATTACTTATCATCATCATAGAATAAAATATCATCATCTTCTTCGTTAGATACTGCATATCCATTATCTTTAGCTGTATCGCCGGTTCTCATCTGTCTGATATCATCTGTCTTCTTAGTCTTTTTAGCATTAATATGCTTAATTCTTACATCAGCATTTGCAACATTAATCTTTGGTACAGCCTTTACATAATAATAATATTCATCATCCTCATACTGTACATACTCTGTTCTCTTATAATCAAGTGCAAAGAAAACAATATTGCAGATATATGCAGCTGTAACCCCCAGTATAGTTCCTATAATTATAAGAACAATATTAAAATCTGATTTCAAAGCTATCTGTCCTACAACCAGAATAAGGAACTGTGTTATACTTCCCACAATAATAGCTATTTTCCATGAATGATCGATTTTCTGTCTTCGGATAATATATACAACAATAATAGTAACTGCAGCTGCTATAATAAGCACCAGCATCTGTCTGTTCTTTAAAAGGCTTTCTATAAGATAAGATATCTGTTTCATACTTTCTGACAAAGAATCATCAGAAATAGCAGCCTCATAATCACTTGCAGTTCTTATTATGTAGTACATAATAACACCAAAACTCACTGGGATAACTGCCGCAACTGACGAACACAGACCAATCGCTACCGGAAGCACAAATGGTATCTTCATCCAGCAGAACATGGCAGTAATAATAAGTATATAAGCTGTTTTAGGTGCAAATCTGAAATACAGAAGATACATCAGAAGCATTACACACAATACCAGTAACGCAAATTCCGGAGCAATTACATACAACTGTATAAGAATAAACGCTGAAAGAACTATCAGTGTAAAACCACCCGGAAGAAATGCACATATAACAGAAAGTAACAGTGCAAACACCGGATTCTTCAACTTATCCATGTAACCAATACTTGTATTAATCATAATAAAACATATCAATGCAATAATAAACTTTGATGCTGGTACCACATATGTATTATATCTGTTGTAAAATTTCTTAAAACTTTCCTTTAATTCCAATAAAAATGCCATCTATGCCTCCAAATAATTATTTCTTCTTCTGCCCTGTATAGAATCTTTCCAGCTTATTAAGCCTTGAAAAATACCTTTTAATACCTTTTCTGGTATTCTCATATCTGAAATAATATACAAACCCGGCAATTACGCAGAATACGATAAGCATAAGCACATAATATAATGCAAACTTCTTGGCAAGTCCTATATAATCCAGGTTATTGATATCCCTTATCATTCCTTCTGCGTTACACAGGAAATACATCGCCAGAAGAATCACTCCTGCAAATGTAGTGGCAATCACTGTCTTTAATACTCCAAAAGCTATGTAATCACCCTTAAAATACTTGGCAGTTTTCAACATGCTTTTTCCTTCATTCTTCTCATATATTGCCATCTTGGTCATCATTTTGATTTTATTCTCATTAAGCAATTCATTCACCTCATTAAACAAGTTTAACCTGCATATGTTTAAATATAACATATTTTTACTTAATTGTATATTACAATTTGAGAGTGTCCGCCACCTGTAGCAACTACAATCCTTACCATTCTTCCATCAACTGTAAATGTTCTGTCTGTTGAAGCCGAAAGATAATTATTCCATATCATCTGTGAATTACCAGGAATGAGATTCTCGATTACATTATTAATCCTGCTGTCAAATTCACTGTTACGTTTCTTAATATATATAATAGTCACATTACTCTGTGTTATAATCTCACCATAATATGTCCCATTCTGCTGACATACATAAACATTAGAAACTGTCTGTTCAAATCCATTATTAATAATCGTATCTTCAATTTCTCCTGAGCCAGAACTTCCAGAATCATTATTATCTTCTGAAGATGAGTTTTCTGTTGTACTACTGCCAGGCTGTACGCCTCCAGACTGCACCCCACCAGATTGTACACCATCCCCACTGTTTCCGGTTCCTTGAGAACTCTCTGATTTATTTTCTCCTGCAGGCAGATTCTCTAGTCTGGAATCTCCTTCACTGGCACTGCCTGAACCTATGTTGCTTCCTGACGAAATACTCCCTGCCGTATGAGTGTACACACTGAATCCATTATCTGAACCTGCAGCTACATTTCTTATTCCTTCGATTACAATCGCATCAGAAACACTTCCAACTGTAGCCGTAAGCGTAGCTGTACCACTCCCTGTAACAGTTATTACTCCGTCTTTATCTACAGTAAATACATCTGTATTACTGCTTGTCCATACAATTGACTTATCGTCATCATCAGGTGTGACAATTGCTGTGACCTTCAGGCTTGTCCCAACCGGTACAGCCTTATTCTCAAACAATATCTCAACATCTGTCTGCTCCTTAATATTCTGTTGTTGAGATGATGCTTCATTCTTAAGATCTGTCCTTGTTACACTTACACTGGCTTTACTGTCCGCTTCCTGCTTCTTTCTGTTCTTATCTGTACTTACTGAAATTATAATTCCAGCCAGTATCAAAACAATAACCGCTACAATAAGAACTACTGATTTTTTAGTACTGATATTCTTCATATTCCTATTAATCCTCAATATATATTATATTCCCTGCTTCCGCAGATTATATCTGTTTTTCTCTTTTTATATAATATAACACAATCACTCTGTTATAAAAAGAAAAAAGAGTGAAAGACATAAAAACTTCCACTCTTAATCATTCTAGAATTCGATGCGTATCTGTGTCCCCTTGTCAACTTCACTTTCTAAATATATTCTTGCATCATGAAGTTCTACAATATGCTTTACAATAGCAAGGCCAAGCCCTGTTCCACCAGTTTCCTTTGAACGGCTCTTATCAACTCTGTAAAATCTTTCAAATACCCTGTCCTGTTGATCCTTAGGAATTCCTATTCCATCATCAGTCACTTCTAACCTTGGCTTGCCATCTACCATTCCTGCAAACACTTCTACATGTCCACCTTCTTTATTATATCTTATTGCATTCTGTACAAGATTATCAATAAGCTCCCTTATCATATCCTTATTGCCACGAATCATGCATGTTGAACCTCTATACGAAAAACGTATTCCCTGTTTCTGTGCATTAACCTGCAGAGACTCTGCACAATCCTTAACAAACTCATACAAATCAAAATTCTCATACTGCCTTGGCATTTCGCTGTGGTCTAATTCTGAAAGCCTTATAATATCATTAATCAATGATAATAATCTTTCTGAATTACGCTTAATCTCATGTGCAAAATGTATTCCCTGTTCATGGTTTACCATCTCATTCTCAATAAGCTCGGCATAGCCTGATATTGCGGTAAGAGGAGTCTTTAGTTCATGTGATACATTTGCAGTAAAATCCTGTCTGCTTCTTGCAGCAGCAAGAATATTCTCATGCTGTGTCCTGATTTTCTCTGCAAAAGGGGCTATTTCTTTATATACAGGCTTCTCCTGTACGGAATCCATATTCTTAGCCATTCTTTCAATAGGCTCAATAAGTGTCCTTGTAAGTAATTGTGAAAGAACGATACACACTACTATAATTACTGCAAGTATTCCTGTTACAGCCGGAAATACATTGCCAAACACACTTAATAAACTGCTTGCATCACAGGATACTCTTATAACAGTCCCATCCTTCTGTTTTAGAGCATAATAAAAGGTATTCATATCCATCGTGTCAGAATTTCTTACACACTGACCATGTCCGGTATGAAATGCATCCTGTATCTCAGGTCTGTCTTTATGATTAGGCATTACATTAATATCATTATCATTATCAAAAAGCACCACCCCATCTGAATCTATCCATGTAACCCTGAGATTATTAATTGGAAGCTTTACATCAGCATATTGCGACGACTTTTCAAAAACTCCGGTTTCCATGAGTACTTCAGCATTAGTTCTCAGTCCGGCCTGGACCTGTTTCTTAAACAGTCCATAATATATAAAAGTTATTCCGATAGCTGTAGCAAGAACCGCTATAACTGCTATTCCAATAAGCCTTAAATTAATCTTCTGCTTCATATATCCACCCTGTTCTGTCTGTCAATTATATCAGGCTACTCAATAACATATCCTACATTACGCACGGTTCTTATACGCGAGCCTGCATCACCTAACTTCTGTCTTAAAGTCTTAATATGCATATCCACAGTTCTTGACTCACCTTCAAACTCTGTTCCCCATACCTTAAGTACAATAGAATCTCTTGAAAGCACTATATTCTTGTTAGCCATAAGATATCTTAACAATTCATATTCTTTAAATGTAAGTTCAACCTGCTTTCCTGAGACCGTAACAGCATGCCTTTCATGATTAAGTTCAATCTCTCCAACATCCAGCACGCCTGCCTCGTCTGTTTCTGTTCTTCTAAGAAGTGCTTTAACTCTTGTAATAAGCTCCATTACAGAAAACGGCTTCTTAATATAATCGTCAGCACCATCCTCAAGTCCCTTTATCATATCAAGCTCTGTAGACTTTGCCGTCACCATAATAACCGGCAGTCTCTTAGTTGCAGAATTCAGTCTTAACTTCTTAATGATGTCATAACCACTTTCATCAGGAAGCATAACATCAAGCAACACAAGGTCCGGAAGAATCTCATCAAGCTTCTTAAAAAACTCTTTGGAACTTCCAAATGCACCTACCATATGTCCACTGTTCTTAAGTGCAATTGTCTCTATTTCCCTTATGCTTTCATCATCCTCAACTATGTATATAAGAGCCATATTCTCATCTCCTGTTCTAGTCAGCTTTCTTTAATTCCGGAAGCTGATACTGTTTATAATACTGTCTGCATTCTTTTGCAAACTGAGGATTATCCTCATTAGTAAGATGCTCCAGATATCCATGTGTTTCAAAACCATTATCTCTTACTTCAATCATACATACAGCAATATTAGAGCAATGGTCTGATACTCTCTCAAAATTCGTCATAATATCTTCGAGTATAAGTCCTGTCTCAATTGTACATCTGCCTTTTCTTAATCTGTTGATATGACGCTGCTTAATCTCTAAGTTCAGTCCATCAATAACCTGTTCTAACGGCTCAATATGCTTTGCTGCCTCAATATCCTGATTTTCAAAAACCTGTACTGTGTTACTAACTATATCATGTACCGCTTTTGCAAATGTTTCAAGTTCTTTTCTTGCATTCTGTGAAAAAGATGACTCCTTGCTGTTCATCTCTTTTGCAGATTTTGCAATATTAATCGCATGGTCAGATATTCTTTCAAAATCGCTCATGCAGTGAAGAAGTATTGAAAATGTATGATTATCATGTCTTGATAAATCGCAGTTACCAACCTTTACAAGATATGAACCCAGCTTATCCTCGTACTTATCGACATCTTCTTCCATTGCCACAACCTCATCATATGCAGTATCTGAATAATTATTAATAATGTCAAGCGCTTTATCTAGCGCTTTCTGTGACAAATGTGCCATCTTCACAGCCGTATTCCTGCATAACTCCATCGCAACTGCCGGAGTCTCTAAGAATCTTTCATCCAGTGCTGCAAGATCTGCTGCCACACCTGTCTGAATAACTTCCTCATGTTTTCCATCCGGAATAGAAAGAGTTGCAAGCTTCACAAGCAGATTAGAAAATGGGAAAAGTATAATTACACATCCGATATTAAAGAGACTGTGAATCACTGCTATTCCTGCTGCATTTGCCGGTGTTGATAAGAATTCAAAATGAACGAACATATTCAGGCTATAAAATATAACCATAAATATAACTGTACCAATCATGTTAAAATAAAGGTGTATCATTGATGCTCTCTTGGCATTCTTCTTTGCACCTACAGAAGATATAAGTGCTGTTACACATGTACCTATATTCTGTCCCATAATAATAGGAATTGCTGTTGCATAGTTAACCGCACCTGTTACACATAATGCCTGCAATATACCAACCGACGCAGATGATGACTGTATAACTGCTGTAAGCACTGTACCTGCAAGAAGTCCGAATAACGGATTAGAAAACAGTGTAAGCATACCCGTAAACTTCTCATTGTCAGCCAGCGGTGCAACTGCGCCACTCATAGTTTCCATACCGAACATAAGAATTGCAAATCCAAGAAGAATATTACCTATATCCTTTTTCTTAGAATTGTCCTTACAGGTCATAGTCATAATTATACCAATAACAGCAAGCACCGGTGAGAAGGATGATGGCTTTAAAAGATTAATCCATCCTGCTCCGCTTATACCTGTAAGTGATAACATCCATGAAGTCACTGTCGTACCAATATTGGCACCCATAATAATACCTACAGCCTGTGAAAGCTGCATAATACCCGAATTAACAAAGCCTACAACCATTACCGTAGTTGCAGATGATGACTGTATAACTGCTGTTACAGCCATACCAAGCAATACTGCCATAATTCTTTTAGAAGTCAGCTTTTCAAGTATCTGTTCTAATTTACCTCCTGACAGCTTTGCTAAGGAATCTCCCATGACATTCATTCCATATAAGAACAAAGCCAGTCCGCCTGCCATCGTAAGTACACCAAAAATATTCATTTTACATAAGCTCCTTTTTGAACGACTTTTTCACACATCATGTGTATTCTAAATGAGCATTGTAAAATGTATTATGTAAGTTATGTAAAATTTATGTAAAATTTGCAACTATGTCTTTTATACGGTCTATATTAACAGGTTTTGCAAGATGAGCATTCATCCCACAATCAAATGCAGCTTTTACATCATTAGAAAATGCATTTGCTGTCATAGCTACTATTGGAATATCCTTTGCGTCAGGGTGCTTCATTTGTCTTATTGCTCTTGTAGCCTCATATCCATCCATGTCAGGCATCTGTACATCCATAAATATAAGATCATACTGCCCCTTCTTTGAATGTCTGAACAAATCAACAGCTGCCATTCCGTTTTTTGCACAATCACAGGCTGCCCCCTCTTCCTTTAGAAGTTCTTTAAGCATATCTGAGTTAATACCATTATCTTCTGCTATTAGAAAATTCTTACCCACAAGTACATGATCCGGTTCATTCTCATGCTTTGGTATGTTATATCTGTTCCAGAGGTCTTTATTCGTATTAATATCCGCAATTCTGAATTCCATAGTTACCTCGTAAGTTGTTCCCACTCCCTGTGTGCTTAGTACCTTTATAGTTCCACCCATGAGATCAATAAGATTCTTGGTTATTGCCATTCCAAGTCCTGTTCCCTGGACTGCATCTGTAAGGCTTGTCTCTTCTCTTGTAAACGGTTTAAATATGTCTTTTAAATATTCTTCACTCATTCCTATTCCATTATCAGATATGATGAATTTGTATTTTACAATCTGTGGATTGGTAACTTTTATTTCTTTTATTTCAAATGTTATGTTACCGCCTTCTTCTGTATATTTAACAGCATTAGACAATATATTAATAAGTATCTGGCTGAGTCTTAATTTATCTGCGGTAATGCAGCAATATTCAACACCATCTGATTTCACAACAAATGTCTGGTTCTTCTTCTTTGCCTGCGGTCTGATTATATTGTCTGTCTCATTTATGATGTCAGCAAGATTCACATCACAAAGATTAAGAGTAGTTTTCCCTGACTCAATTTTACTCATATCAAGGACATCATTAATAAGACTCAGCAGATGCTGGCTTGAAACAACTATCTTTTCTGAATAGTTTCTGACTTTATCCGGATTATTATAATGTCTTAACATAAGCTGTGAAAATCCTACAATTGCATTCATAGGAGTTCTTATATCATGACTCATATTAGACAGGAACTGACTTTTTGCACGATTTGCTGCCTCTGCTGTATGAAGCGCATCTTCCATATGATTTCTTATCTGCTGCTCGTAAGTTCTGTCTGACAGAATTATTACAAGGACATCATCTCCGTCTTTATCCATATGATAACATCCCTGGTTAAATAGTCTGTATTCACTTGAATCTGCTGGCTTTATCCAGTATTCATTAACAGCAGATTCTCCTTTTCCCAGCTTCACAATATCATTCCATTCAGGAACTTCTCCCCTCTTTTCCAATTCTCCAAAATCTTTAAGGATACCATCATATTCACTGCTCCTTATTCCCAGAACTCTCTCGATATTTCTGCTTACATACAGTTTTCTCCAGTCTCCCCACGAAAGCATAATATACACATCATCCAGATTTTTAGCCATAATCGAAAATAATATATCCCGTCTTGCAATCTCATGATCCTTCTCACTTACATATCTTTTGTAATATGTATATAGTACTACACATGCAACCATAAGAAGCAGTATACCTATCTGTACTGCCATTATAACAGTTCTATGCTGAACCGCAAGAGAGCTTGAATTGGCGACGCTTATAGGAACCATTGATATAAGCCCCCAGTTATCAAATCCAATTGGAACATAAACAAGACAATACTGGTTTTCATCAAGCCTGAATACCATTTCTTCTGCATCTGAATTCTTTACACTTTTCATAAAACCATCCAGTGACTTACCGGAAATATCCGCATTTTTCAGATGATAAAATATATTACCACCTATATCCATGCTGCCTTCAGACTTTAATACGATATTACCATTAGCATATATTACATAACTGCTTGTGTCCTTTGAAAACGCTTTTACACCCAGTTCTTTATTAATAGCTTCTGTATTGTATGAAACCGCTATGGAACTGTATTTAAAACCACTAATATATGCCGGCTGGACAGGAATCGCAAAAAACATTACCTCATCACTTCCCGGAAGTGAACCATCCACCACAACATTTTTCCTGTCTATCACAAGACTTTTCCATGTATTTCCGAGTTCAAGATACCCCTTTTTACCTGACGATGACAAGTAATTACAGGCATCATCTATAAAATAAAATTCTGTGTAATGCCATTCATTCTTCCATTCTGTAAGAAACTTGCTGATGCTGTCTATATTTTCACCAGCCTCATCTATATAATCACCTGTCATTCCAAGCAGGTTCCACTGCTGCCCGGTTATCTGCATGAATTTTTCACTGACCTGTGTATACACTTCATTAAGATTCTTCGAACTTGTCTCATACAGTTCTCTTCTGACTGTAATGGAATAATTAAGCATTATTACGCCTACACACGCAAATACAATTATTGCCACGCCTACTGCTGCAAAGAAATATTTTCTATACTCATTCTTCTTCAATTGACCTGTTTCCTTTCTCAAGATAATCAGCTCTTCTGTATATACGCTTCTGGTGCAGCCAGTCTGCCTCCATCAGCAAAATACTGTATCCATTGTTGTGCTACATTTGTTGTATGAGCTATATATCCATCATATTTTTCGCCTTCCCTGATGTCTGCCTCAGCCTTATACATATGAACTCCGCCATGCTTTGACATATCATAATTATATGCACGTTCCAACAAAGTATGACCAGAAACGTCAACATAACAGAAAGAATATATTTTTTCGTCTTCTACTGACTTTCCATCTGTAAGAATATCCTTTAGATGCATATCGCCCTTATCATCTCTTGATATCTTCATTGTAAATCCGCTTGATGCCAGCAGCGTATCCCATGATATCGGGTCGTCATCCCGTCCACAGCCTTCCACAAGGCACCGCACAACATCTTTAATCTCAGCACCTGTTGCATCCTTCGTATAAAACTTCACACCTCCGCCCATTAGAAGTGCCTGTAATTGTGCTGCTGTATAACTTCCCTTATAGATGTCTCCGGCATTCATGGCAGCAGGTGCAATCAGCATATCCACATTACATATTTCCCGGAGTGTATTAACCCTCACCGAAAATGCCTCACTTCCTGTATCTGATATTCTCCACTGATATTCCCTGTCAAACGTGGTGATAACCGGAGATTTTTCTTTTACCGCATTGTAGTTATTGTTAAACACTTCCACCGCCCGCGTGGCATCCACATCTCCTGCCAGCATTTTCTGTACTGCTGCGCAGCTTGCCCGGCACACACTGTCATTCCTTATATATGTATACATATGATTACTTTCAATATAAGGAATCAGGTTAGAAAATATGTCCTGCACATCTACATTTACATTTTTATTATACACAACAACCGACTGTATTCTGTCTGCCATTGCATTCATTACATCACTGCCAAACATATATCTTACTATGTCTAGTGCCAGCTCTTCTTTTTTCCCTGCTCCTTTAAGTTTTCCATTCATAGCTATTGAATATCCGGGTGTACTGAAATACCAGTTATCATTATCTGTCTCCCCAAAATATGGCAAAAGAATGAGATTATTCATTCCCTCATCCTGATACTCTGCAATATTAGTGCTCTGTCGTATCATTGCAATCTTCCCGGACACAAAATCCTGGAATATACTTGAATATCCTCTTTTTGTGTCATCTGCCTGTGCATCAGTATCTTTCAAAACCTGTCCAATTCTCGAGAACAACTTCACACCCAGCTCATCCGGTATGTGATCTATATTTCCATCCATTGCTTCATAACGCCAGATGCGCCCTTCTGTACTTTGTAACAATGGAATAGACCACGCCTGTAACATATATGAATCTGTATAATCATATTTATAATCTGTTGCAAACCCTCTTATCCCATATTCACTGAACTTATTACATGCTTCAACAAATGTTACATAATCATGAGGCAGCTCTATTCCATATTTCTCAAAAACTGCTGTATTGGCAAGTATCCCCTCCACGCTCGCAGCACCAGGAAGCCAGTTCACAGAACCATCTTCATTGGTAAATCCATCAAGATATACCTTATAAAACATGTTTGTAATATCTGTACATGAAAAATCATATAGATAATCCCTGGGATTAATATCATAATCATCATCAGACGAAGACGTCTGTGTCCATGATGATGCATCTATTATTATATCCGCAAGATCATCATTAAGCGCTGCATCATTAAGATACTGTGCTCCTCCCCTGCTTATGACAAAATCAAATTCAACATCCGGAAAATGTTCTTTCAACATTTTTCCTACACTTGCAAGCCAGTAATCCTGGTCAAGCTGTACAACTATTCTCTGTTTTTCTTCTCCACTGTTTCTTAATGGTATACTACATGACAACAGCATACTTACAATCAATACTGTTACCAGTAAAACACATATTATCCGTTTCATTCTATCCTCCAAAAAGACTTTACCCTTATGTTTTATATAGATAATACAACGTATGCATGTCGAATTATGTCGAATAGGAGGAGAAATCAATAAAAAACCTGCATGGAATGCGCTATTTGCAGCCATACAGGTCTTTTTATATTTACAGTATATACATGTATTTCATATTCTTTTAACACATATCAGGCTTGTTCCATAGGTTGAGCTTCGTTCCGAGTCCCATTTTCACAGCATTTTCATAACACACCTTACCCCAGGCAACATCTTCTACAGGCATTCCTCCAACAGAATATACAATTATCTGATCATCACTGTCTCTTCCTGATGCATTGCCAAGCAATATATCTCCCATATCAGTAATATCACTTTTACTTATAATTCCATCATGGCACATATCTGTAAACTTTGCACCTATTATGTTAATTGAACCAAATGTCGGATATGGATATTCCTCTGCCCATGCCTCGTAAAGCTTTATATTATCAACTACCATCTTACATTTTTCTTTGAGAAAATCTGTCTCCATATCAAATGCACTTGGAGCAACAATAAGCGCTCCCGGCTTTATCCATTCACCTTTGACATATGCATATTTTGACGGATTTGTTCCTGCTGTGGCTGCAAATGATATAACATCACTGTCTCTTACCAGAGTTTCTATATCATCTACCACTGTTACAGTTGTAAGCTGTGGATATGCAGCTTTGACATATTCAAGGAAACTGTCTAATGATTTCTTTCCTCTACCTTTTACCTTAAGTGTATCAAGCTCTGGGCATGTTGCCATAAATGCATCAAGACTTGTTTTTCCCATTACACCAGGGCCATATATTGCTCCCGTCTTAGCACCCTTTGGTGCGAGATGTCTTAAACCCACTCCAGGAATTGCGCCCGTCCTGTAGGCACTAAGAAGATTACCACTCATAAGGCATACCGGTGCGCCGGTTGTCTTGTCGTTAAGCATAACCATAAGTATTGACCTTGGCAGACCAATTTCCTTATTAGCAGTATTAGAACCATACCATTTCATACCAGCCATATCAAATGGTCCTCCTATATATGCCGGCATTGCCATAAATCTTCTATCTTCTCCTACATTCTTTGGCATATTCGGAAAAGGAGATTCATTAGGGAATGTTACCATACATCCATGAGAATTATGGTTTTCACCTCCCATTACGAAATCACCCTTTGTAAGACATTTAAGAACGTCTTCCATTGTGTCTATGCATTTAGGCATATTCTTTACGCCAGCCTTTATCATTTCCTGTTCATTAAGATATAAAAAATCAACTTCCGGATACATAATAATTCCTCCTCTATAATCCGCAGCCTATGACTGCTTCCATCATTATCTCTACAAACTGTGTCGGTCTGTTAAGTGCAGGTGTTCCAACCACTGTGCATAATGGTCTGATATCATGAAATATCTCTGAATATGCTCTTGATATATCTGCACACATTTTCATATCTACAGCAAACACATCTACTTTAATAACATCTCCAACACCTGCACCAGCCTGTCCAATAAGCTTTACCTGCTTCTCAAGTACATATCTGGTCTGCTCATAGGCATTTTCTCCATACACTGTACCATCCGGCTGTACCGACGTTGTTCCACCAACATATATATGGTCACCAACCTTTACCATTCTGCTGTATCCTACTTTTTCTTCTAATGGAGCTCCTGATGAATAATTTACTCTCTTCTCTGCCATTTAGTTTACCTCTCCTTCTGCACCTGCAAGTGCCTTTTCTTCATTTTCCTCCTTTACAAGTTCATTGAACTTGACAGAAGCATCATTTATCACTTCAACCGGTACCGGCTGGAATGGGCTTGCTTTCATAACTCCACATACCCAGATTATTGAATAAATTACAAGTCCGGCAAATAAAACTCCACACAACTCAAATATCTTAATTCTGGTATCTCCTGTTGATATATTCCATATCATGTATACATTTCCAAGAATACCTATTATCTGAGGTATTCCGCCTAATGTAAGCCACTTTTTCCTTGGATATTCAGGATTTCTCTTTCTGAGTATAAGCACTGTTACATGTACAAGGCAGTATGTTAATAACCAGAAGCATGAACCTGACAATAACAGAAAACTTACACCCTCTGTTGCTCCAAGTCCTGAAGCAATTATTCCTGCAACGAATACAAACAGCACTACAAGTCCGACCCATGCTGCGCCTCTCTTGTTTGTCTTAGCAAATACTGATGGCATCATGCCTTCCTCGCCCATACCCTGTACAATTCTTGAAACAGAGGCATATACTGTATTAATTGTCGAAGCTGCTGCAAGTATGGTTATAATTCCCATCCATATACGTCCTGCATTGCCTAAAAGGTTAGTAGCGTATGTCATATGAGGAGTACCTGCCGGGTCATTGGCAAGAATATCAAGACTTACATAGTTAGTCATTCCTATACCAAGAATGCTCTGTACAAAAAATAGTAAAACCAGACCTATTGTCATAGAAAGAAGTACATCTCTTCTTGGATTCTTCAAATCCTTTGCTACCGGAATAATAAACTCAACACCTATAAACAGCCAGAATGCAAGTGCGGCATATGAGCAAAGTCCCTTAAATCCGCCTATCTGTTCAAATGTTGGTGCATTTGCTGCATAATCAACAACATTTGAGCTTATTCCTAATTTACATACACCTATTAATCCAATAAGAACCATTGAACCGATAAGCAGGAATACTACTATGTTCTGTACCTTTGAAAATATATCTACACCAAAAAGATTAATCACGAGAAACAATGCCATTATTATAATTGATATTATCCTGTTATCTACATGTGGCAGAAACAGACCTTTTAAAACAAGTCCGCAAAGTGTAATCTCTGCTGTCATGCTTAATATTTCTGTAATTACATAGGCTGACAGATTACCAATTAATGATGGAAGTGGTCCCATACCAGCCAGAAGATACTGTCCTGTACCGCCCTGAACTCTTGGCATAAGTCCATTCAGTTCTGCAAATGATATTCCAATAAACCAGTTCAGCACCATTACTGCAAATAGCGGAATGATAAACCATCGGCCTATCGAACCCATTCCTGTTCCCAAAGAAACAAGACAGCTTGTAGCAACAATAAGTCCTACACATATTGCCACGCCACTTCCTAATCCTAACTTTTTCTTCATAAAACCAGCTCCCTTCCTTTTTTGCATGATTAATTATTAACAAAATAAACAATAAAGGCGCCGCACACCAGATGTACGACGCCTTTGTCTTTGATTTATTAAGTTTATGATATAGATACTACAGTTTTTTCATGAAATTGTATTGTAAAAAAAAGAACTGTAATGTATTATTTCTTAATAAATAATCAGAATATTACTATAATACAAGACATAAAGGAGGGCTTATGTGTACAGCAGCTACTTATAAAACTAAAGATTTCTATATGGGAAGAACACTGGATTATGAATTTTCTTATGGTGATGAGGTGACTGTCACACCTAGAAATTATCCTATTAATTTCAGATTCATGGGAGTAAGGAATAACCACTTTGCGATGATTGGAATGGCACATGTCGCTGATGATTATCCTTTATATTATGAAGCATTTAACGAAAAAGGGCTTGGCATGGCCGGTCTTAACTTCGTTGGCAATGCGGCTTACAACGAACCGGACCTAAGAGGTCTTAACGGAGAGAGTAATATTGAAAATGTTGCCGTTTTCGAATTCATTCCGTGGATATTATCGCAGTGTGCGACAATTGATGAAGCTAAAGAAAGACTTAAATTTATTAATCTTACCAACACTCAGTTTAATGAAATGTTTCCATGTGCTAATCTCCACTGGATTATTGCTGACAAGGAAAACTGTGTAACTGTTGAATCCATGTCAGACGGACTTCATATATATGATAATCCTGTAGGGGTGCTTACTAATAATCCGCCATTTAACATACAGATGTTTAATCTTAACAATTACATGGGTCTGTCTGCAAAACAGCCTGAGAGCAATTTCTCAGACAGACTTGAATTCAACAGATACAGCCGTGGTATGGGTGCACTCGGACTTCCTGGGGATCTGTCATCTCAGTCAAGATTCGTAAAAGTTGCTTTTACTAAGATGAATTCTGTTTCAGGTGACGATGAGAAATCAAGCGTAAGCCAGTTCTTTCATATATTAGGCAGCGTAGACCAGCAGCGTGGCTGCTGCCAGCTAGACGATGACAAATACGAGATAACAATATATACCTGCTGCTGCAATACAACTAAAGGCATATATTATTACACATCATATGACAACCATCAGATATGTGCTGTTGATATGCATAAGGAGAACCTTGACGGTGATAAGCTGATTCGCTATCCACTTATTACTGATGGCGAGATAAGGGCTGTTAATTAATATATATACCTGACAAAACGAGCTGGACGTTTAATTACCATTCAGCTCGTTTTTAACACATTTTTCTATGTCGTACGCAATCTCAGTGCATATATCTTTTCCTATCCCTGCTGCTGTTCCAACAGCAGCCAGCTCCTTAATCCCTGGATTTCTTCCATTGCCGTCTACTGTAGTAGTATGTTCTCCATAATATGTCGTACTATAAGTCAGGTCATATGCCGGGCTTAGTCTCCAGCCATCATTATTTTCATCATATATAAATGTAAAATTCTTTGAATGGTCATCTCTGTTATGTGCAAACACATTAAAACACATTCGTCGGTACATATTTTCTATATCATGCTTATTGTCCCTTGTTAATATTTTTGTTAATTTCATAAGTTGGTGATAATCCATATTGGGCTGCCTGAAATCCAGTTCAAGAAGCGCTGCTGCTGTAAGCATATGGATTCTGTGTTCTCCAAACGAATCATTCTTACGATCAAATCTTTTAGTTCCAAAATATCCATCACATATATCAGATGGAAAAAGTCTGGTCTCTTCCATATCAATTCCACACTGCTTTGCACACTGTGAATATCGGTATTCCATCAGCCCCGCATTCTTTCCATCTACATGAGCAGGAAACTTGATAATCCAATCCTCGTCATCTATCTTAGTCATAATTTTAGGTCTTGCTCCACCGCTTGTTCCACCAAGCCTGTATAATTCATCAAGCTTGTCCGAATATTCAGTATTAAGAATTTTCTGACATTGCTCAGATAATTCATCAAGACTGCTGAGTTTTTCCTGCTTTGGCATATCCCATTCCGGTCTGTATGTTAATGCTCCCATTCCTGATTCTCCAACAATTGCAAGCCTGTCAAGCATACTCACATTGTCTATATTATATCCCTTTTCTTTTAACATCCTGTCAAGCAGCAGCTGTCCCCATGCATCAGGCAGACTGTCTGCAAATACTCCCCATAAGCCATTAAAATAATCTTTAACCGGGACATATACTTTCTTTTCAAGAGGCAATGAAAACGGACTTATTGAAAATCCATTCTCAAGCCATTCATCTGCATATTCAAATGCAGCTTTTCTTTCGTTCGTCATAGCAAGAGTTCCAACAAGCCTGTCATGAAAAAAAACATTTATAATTCTATCTTGTCTCATTAATTACCTCCTCAATACTGTTATAAGGAATCTCTGTAAAAATGTTTCTTAAATCATCAGCAATATTAAGTGCTACAGCTATCTTAGTCAACGATAACAGTGAAATCTGTCCTGTTGTTTCAAATCTTTTTATCGAGCCAAGACTGACATTGCTAATCTTAGAAAGCTTCTCCTGCGAAATGGAGCGTCTTTTTCTTATTAGTCTTACCCTGTCAGCTATTTTTTTATCCAGTTCTTCACATGTCTCCCAGACATATTCATTCATATATTAATCTCTCCTTACGTGTAAACATCTATATAATATATTAGCTATTTTACTGATAAATATACATTTATAGCTAATATTTTATCTATAATTATTATAGCACATAACTTAATATATTCAATCCTCTCCTTGCCAACTTCCCAGAATATGTTATTATATGATAGATTATTACAAGTGTTTAAAGCACAGAAAGAGGAATATATGTTAGTTTATGACGCTAATGCCAATTCTGGCAGCAATGCCGGTTTTGAGTGTACCTATACAACTTTTAAATCTGACAATTCTACAGCTTCACCAGAGAACCCAATCCTTGTTCTGGATAATTCTGAGAAGCAGTGGGATGAGACATCTTATGGTTTATTCACTAACCCTTATAAAAAAACTGCATTCGATTTCCAGATTGATGGTGAGTCTTTTACAAGCAATATCTTAAAGATTGATTCAAGATTTACAAGCCTTATCAAATGGCTTGGCGAGAACAGAGTTAAAGTAAAGCTTACAGGTGCTAACACATCTGAAGGATACAATGTATACAAGATTCAGGAGGTTGCATTTGGCAATGGTAACAAGTTATCTGCCGAAGACGGTTTTCTTCAGTTTATGATTGAAAGATTATTAGAGAGCAGTGCCGTTGCAGAAGACAATAGTGAAGAGCCTGATGAATCTGCTGATGATATGAAGCTTACAAGCCTTACAAGCATATCAGATTTCCTTAACTGTGCAGGAAGTACACTTCCTGAAAATATCCGTTTATGGGCAAGACGCAATCTTGTTGTTGCCCGTTCAAGTGAGGTAACTCCTGAAGAGAAAAGACATGCACAGAGAGCACTTTCTATCATGCTTAATATTAAGTGGAAGAGCAATTACTTCGAATCAATTGACCCTGTGGAAGCAAGAAGAATTCTTGACGAAGAGCTTTTCGGTATGGAGAGTGTTAAGCAGAGAATCATTGAAACTGTTATTCAGATTAACAGAACACACACTCTTCCTGCATACGGTATCCTTCTTGTAGGTCCTGCCGGAACAGGTAAATCACAGATTGCCTACCTTGTTGCCAAGATTCTTAAAATGCCTTGGACAACACTTGATATGAGTTCTATTAATGACGCAGAACAGCTTACAGGAAGTTCAAGAATATACTCCAATGCAAAACCTGGTATTATCATGGAAGCATTTAATATGGCTGGTGAATCTAACCTTGTATTCATTATCAACGAGCTTGATAAGGCTACTTCAAGCAATGGCAATGCCAACCCTGCGGATGTACTCCTTACACTCCTTGATAATCTTGGATTCACTGATAATTATATGGAATGTCTTATCCCAACTTCAGGCGTATATCCTATCGCCACAGCTAATGATAAGGATAAGATAAGTGCACCACTTCTTTCTAGATTTGCAGTAATCGATATTCCTGATTACACAAGAGAAGAAAAGAAGACAATTTTCCTTAAATATTCACTTCCTAAGGTTCTTAAAAGAATCGGTCTTCACGAGGATGAGTGCCTGGTGTTTGATGACGGACTTGACGCTGTTCTTGATTACTGCAAGGATACTACAGGTATCAGAGACCTTGAACAGGCAGCAGAACATTTAGCAGCACATGCGCTTTATATGATTGAGGTTGAGCATGCCACAAGCGTTTCATACACAGCAGACATGGTAAACGAACTCTTTTAATTAAATTATCCAAGTCTGATAACAAATACAGTATATAATAAGGAGCTGATATCACTACGATAACAGCTCCTTAAATAATCTTTATATATTTAATTATCAGTCATTTCTTAACTTAAACTGTGCAACCATTTCACTAAGAGTTGTAGCCTGTGCTGTAAGCTCTTCACTTGTAGCCGATGTCTCCTGTGATGTTGCTGAATTAGCCTGTACAACTTCTGCAATTCTTGCAATTGCAACATCCGCCTGCTCCATACCTGCAGCCTGACTTGTAGATACATCTCTCATCTTCTTGGCACTCTCTGCGATAGACTGAACGCCATCAACAACTTCCTTAAGTGAATCAGATGCCTTAGCAGCAATCTTATTACCTTCTCCAACCTCGTAGATAGAAGCTTCTATAAGATTTCTTGAATCTACCGCTGACTTAGCACTCTGCTCTGCAAGTGTACGAATCTGGTCAGCAACTACTGCAAATCCTCTGCCTGCATCACCTGCTCTTGCAGCCTCAATGGAAGCATTAAGTGAAAGAAGGTTAGTCTGGCTTGCAATACTTTCAATCTCTGAAATGATATTGCCAATCTTCTCAGAAGCCTCACTGATACGAGCCATTGCCCCCATAAGAGCTTCCATGCTTTCTCTGCTGTTTTCTGCTGTATCAGCATATCTCTCTGCTTCTTTATATGAATTTTCCAGCTGTTCTGCTGTCTTCTGTATACCTTCATTAAGATCATTAATGGTTGCCTGCATCTCTTCGACTGTTGCAGCCTGATCTGTTGCACCTTCTGCAAGCGACTGTGCAGCATCTGAAAGATTAGCAGAACCTTCTGCCACCTGTTTAGAAGCATCTTCAACACCCTTTAATGTTGAATTCATCTGACGGTTCATGTTACGAATTCCAAGTAACAATGCATTGAATGCACCTGTATACTGATCTTCATGTTCGGTTGCGATAGCGAAATTACCATCTGCCATCTCTCCCATAAGTTTTCCGGCATCACTGATAATATTATGTAATCTTTCTGCCATAGCATGTGCACTATCTATGAGATCGGATATCTCATCTTTAGTCTCAACTTCAGGGAATGGTGAATCCAGATCTCCCTGTGCAAATGTCTCGAATCTGGCCATCATTCCATCTAACGGCTCTTCTATACTCTTTGCAATCGCATGTGCTGCTTTAGAAGCAACAACAACTACCGCAGCTATAATTCCAATTGCAGCAACAATCGCTATTATAAGAAATATTTCAAGCTTTAATTTTTCTGCATCACCTTTAGCAACATTAGTGTCCATAAGTTCATTAAGTGCATTATCAAGTGCCTCATACTTAGGTGCCGTCTCATTCAGCATCATCGACTGAGCCTTCAGTGACTGATTAGAATCTGTCGTAGCTCCCAGCTTTATAACTTTCTCATCAATTTCCTTATATTCAGCCCACGCCTTATCAATCTTATCCATACATTCCTTGCCAGCCTTACTAGACATTATAGGTCTTATCTGTTCAAGCTTGGCTTCAAATGCTTCGACATGCTCATCATGCTGCTTTTTCATTGAGCTGATAAGGCTTACTGAATCATATCCTACAACTCCCCTTGAAGCTCCTCTTATCTCTGCTGCCTCAGACATAGCTGTAGCAATATCTCCCTGAGGGAATGCGTAACGCTTCAGCACCCTGCGGTAATCCATAGACATATAAATCATCATTGCACTTATAACAACTGCAACTACGGAGAACGCTATGATTATCAGTCTAAATACATAATTCAAACGCCCCTTTATATTCATATTATTCATTTTCTTTAACATCTTATAACTACCTGCCTTTCCATATGCATCATTTGTACAATGTATTTAATTGTTCCCTATTTCATTCAATTAACATATTATTCCTAATTTTAATTTTTTTCAAGGTATTTTCACAAAATACTCATATGTAATTGTCTGAGTCCGTCTATTTCATCACACAATTCCCTGCTTGAGCAAGTTGAACAATCCATTGTAAGACCGTTAAATATGTTGTTTAAGGAGTCAGTTATCTGTTCACATCTGTGTGCTTCACTTTTTAAAAATATGTAATCAATATCCTGCTCCGTGACAAAATATATGCTTACAGCCTCAACCTCTGGGCGCTTCCTGTAGGCATTGATAAGTCCATGTCCTACCGCTGCAAAGTTAATCCCATGTGAAACCGCTTCTTTACTCACTCTCACTGGTTCTCTTTCCCTGACAGCTGATATTCTCATCATATATCCTTTAAGAAATGCATGGTATCTTACATAATCAGTCGCCCTCATTGAAGCATACAGTGCATTATCATCATGATTTTTAATATATTCACTGTTCAGCCTGATTACAGTAATTCTTGCATATGAAATATCATTCTTGATATCACACAGGTCATCCCCCACCAGATACACTGCATCCTCCGACACAAGCCCCTTATCCTGTGTAAATGCAATAGCACTCACTGCCTGACTGCTTCCACCGCCAAGTTCATAAGCCGTCTCGCTTTTAAGAATAAGATTCTCCTTCTCAGTCATCTCCCATTCTTTCTGTAATGGAAGTCTCTTTACTCCATGGCTTTCAAGCATTGATGTCAGTTTTCTTATCTCACAATCATATAAATCCATTGGATGTTTCTGCCCTTCCTGTTATTCTTTCTGTGTATTCTGTTCTTTCTTTTTCTCTCGCCTGTTCTTTGACCAGTTGTAATATGCAGTAAGCGGCTTGATTAAAGCTGCTGCAAATTTCATATCCAGATTAAAGAAATATATAACAAGAGTCAGAAGAAACAATGCAACAAGCACGATTGCTATAATAGCCAGCACCTTTAATACTATCATACATTACTTCCCTTCTGTCTTGCATATTCCGCAGCACCTAATGCTCCCATAAGCTGTGGGTCTGTCGGAAGGTCAACTACATTAATCTTAAGCACTTTTTCTATTGCTTTCTTCAATCCTTCATTCTTGGCACATCCGCCTGTAAGTGTAACGCTGTCAGCCGCACCGGCTTTCTTAGCCATAACAAAACACCTCTTGGCAACCGATAACTGTATTCCTGCTGCAATCTCTTCCATAGGCTTACCCTCGCCCACTAATGAGATAACTTCACTCTCTGCAAATACCGCGCACTGTGCTGTTATTGGAATCACGTTCTTCGCTGTAAGAGACAGATTAGAGAATTCATCTAAAGACATCTCAAATGCTCTTGCCATAGATTCAAAGAATCTTCCCGTTCCTGCTGCACATTTGTCATTCATCGCAAAATTAAGCACGGTTCCATCAGTGTCAATCGCAATTCCCTTAACATCCTGACCGCCGATATCAATAATCGCCTTAACCGAAGGGTCAGTTACATGTACGCCCATGGCATGACAGCTTATCTCTGATATATTCTCATCTGCAAATGGTACTTTGTTTCTTCCGTAACCCGTACCAATCAGATATGTAAGTTCCTCTGCGCTGTTTAAACCGTCAACCTGGCTTACAGCCTCATCAAGTGCGTCCTTCGCACTAAGCACTGGATTAATCCTGCTTCTCTTAGTAACTGCAGCTAAGATTTTTCCATTCTCATCTATAATAACGCATTTTGTATATGTACTTCCTGCGTCACAACCACCGAAATATTTCATTCTGCTATCCTTTCCTGCCACGTATGCAGCATCCACACTTCTTACCAGCTCTTAGAATCGTCAAAATCCTCAAGTGACGGGTCAAGCGGTTCTTCCCTGAAAACAGTTCTCATGTATCTGTTAATCTCCGTTCTCATGTCTCTTCTTGTTCCATCCTCAGGACACATAAGATTGTGTGTTACCCATATTAAATGAATTCCATGTTTTCTTGCTTCTTCTTCAAATAAGCCGTGATATCCTGACATTGATTTGCAGCCCATATGAACATACATGATTACAATATCAATATTAAACATTTCGCAGAAACGCCAGAGCGCCTCTACACCTGTCTCATAACCGCCGTTAGAACGGTTTCTCATAATCATGTTCTCATACAGATACGCAAGGTCTAACATTGCCTGGTGTTTATCCTCTGTATTGACCATCTCTGTAGACACCATGCTTAACATATCCGCAATAGTTACCACGCCCCAGCAGTTAAGAAGCCAGATTGGAAGCGCTGTATAATATGCAGCCTGAACGCCCCATGTCATGGCTCTGTGGCGGTACTCCTTCGCCGCCATCTCTTTATTCTTATATGCATCAAGTGCCATCTTTGTAAGCTTTTTATCCATATCAAGGAATGCCTGATTTCTTCCACCGGCCGCCTGATATACACCATATCTGTAGAGTGCAAGCGTTACGCCCATAACCTGCGGATAATCTGTCTTGGAAATCTCCATCCACTCCAAGAATTCCTCTGTTTCTGCATTAAACCGCTTCATACTCTTAAAGAATGCATCCCAGTCGAACTTCTCGCCAGTCTGCTCCTCTATGAAATGGATTGCATTGACAACCTCTTCTGCCGCATACTCCTGTACACTTTCCTGTCTGTGTCTTATAGGCACAGCAAGCTGAAATGTAGGAATCTTAAATGACCTTGCTTCAATCCCGTTACCCATAAGACTTCCGTCACATGTCGTATTACACTGCACCGCACAACAGCCTATAAGCGGGAAATCATCAGCCAGTGCAACACCAAGCTCAGCCGCCGGCATAGGACAGACATCTGATGGCACGCCATACTGGTGTGTAACGTCAACATAATAGCTTACTCCGTCCTGTGACATCATCGAGCTTGTATACACAGCAGGAACTTCCACTGACAACCATGTAAGGTTAGGAAAACCTCCCATCAGGGTACTCATCATATTTTCATCAAAAAGAACAATCTTGCTGTTTAGCTTCTTGTCATTGCCGATAGCCGGGTCTGCCTTAAATATCTGTCCAAGCATCCCGCATATATCAGTAACGATAAGTCCCAGTGCCTGATGTGCCATTCTAAGCTGAGTTCCTCTCATACCCTCGGTATGCCTGTCCATGAAATCAGGCAGTGCAAGATAATTAATCATCCAGCGGTATCTGAAGAAGCCCTTCATGTTATTAGGTTTTATTATAAATGTAATTAAAGTCTTCCAGTATCCAAGCCACCTTACATAGTCGTACCATGTATCCTTCAATCCGCGCCATTCTCTTCTTCTCTTCGGCTTTTTGCCTGTATAGAATCTGCCGAGTGGCTCGCTTCCTATATTCTTAGACATATTTATAATTTCCTTCCTGCATTGATACGCTTAATCTCAAGGCTCTCAACAAATGCCTGTATTCTTGTTCTTAACTGTCCAGAAGTTCCGACAGCATAAGGCCTGTCAATTGAAAGAACAGGATAACCGTATTTTTCTTTCATGACATGGAATGCCGAAGCCCTCTCATAGCCCCAGTAATCACAGAATTTAATCTGCTGATATATAAGGCCATCCGCCTTATACTCTTTAGCTATTGCGTCAACATACTCCTGTCTCTCGATAATCTTTTCTGTATTCATGAATCTTGGACACTGTCCCCACTTCATATACTGTCTGCATATCTGTGTAAGAACATCCTCTGTATCGTTAAGAATAATCTCATCTCTTCCCGGAAGTGAACCAAAACAGAATCTGTCAGCCACAACCAGTGCACCTGCCTCCTCAGCAAGCTTTATAAGCTCAGGGTTATCAATCTCTGAACCAACCATTACGACCCTTGCCCTGTAATTACATTTTTTATCAGGTTCACGTGTCTTAAGCTCCTCAAGTGTTTCTTCGAGCTTTTCTATAAGTGCCTCTTTCGGGCAACAGTAGGTTGCAAGACACAGAACCGCGAATTCATACCCAGTTATTCTTGGATTATCTTCTTTTCTGTAATCACCGATGCTTCTTATAAGCCGGCTTATCTTATTCTGCAATTCTACTGACTTTCTAAGTGCATCATCTGATATGTCTATTCCATATGTATTATTAAGCGGTTCAAGCACATGAAGTCTCATCTGCTTAACAAAATGTCTTAACGCCGTCTCATCATTCTTCATCGGAACATCTGAATATTCCACAAAGAATTTTTCCTTCTCTATAAGGTGCTGTCTCTCAATATTCTCTACGCACCTGTTCATCTGCGCACATGCATCCGGCGCAATTATACAGTCAAGAAAGTTATATCCACCCTCAATTGCTCTCTCTAATATCGCACGACAGCCCTCACACAGCATACTGCTCATGTAATATGTACCCATCTCTATAGAACCTGTACGGGGTGCTCGCAGTCTCACCGAAAAGCTGCCCGGCAGATTAATAAGCGGCTCGGGTATCTGAAAACAGACTGCACCGATTGCAATATTACCTTTAGCCTGTGCCTGCCTTACAAGGTCGTTATTCACATCCTCCAACAGCTTCTCAAAATAATACAGATTAGCTAAATCCTTCACATTTGCCTCCTCTTACAATATTCCCATATTAACAAGGGCTTTCTTTGCGCCCTCAACAATAATCGCATCATCAGGGAGATTGAACACATTTTCACCAAGAACATCTGCCTGCGCAAGCTTTGAATCGCTCTGTATTACTGAAAGCAGCTCAAGGTCGCCGATATCCATAAGCTTCGCAACCTCCATATCCGGTATTCTGTTAGCGATAACTCCGATTCTGTCATACATCACAAGCTCATCTGCAACTTTCTTGATTGTCTGCACAACCTGGCATCCCTTCTTGCTTGCGTCAGTAACAAGCAGCAGATGTGTAACCTTCTCCATAACTCTTCTGTTAATCTGCTCTATTCCTGCTTCTCCATCAATTACAACATAATCGAACTTATCTGAAAGCATTGTAATAACTTCTTTAAGATATGAATTAATCTTGCAGTAACAGCCCGCTGTCTCAGGTCTTCCTATTGCGATAAATGCATATCCGTCCTGTTCAACAACTGCATCCATTATCTCATATTTGGCTTCTCCAAGTAACTCCACAGCAGTCTTGGTATCTCCGTCTTCAACATTCTTGATTACTTCTTTTCTTATATCATCTATAGTCTTATCAACCTCAACATTAAGCACTGTAGAAAGTCCGACCGCAGGGTCAGCGTCAATCGCAAGTATCTTCTTATCTGGGTGTGCCTCAACAAGAAGCTTTACAATAACTCCCGCTAAAGAAGTCTTACCAACTCCACCTTTTCCTGCTACTGCTATAATCTGTGTTTTCTTATCCATTATTGTTCTCCTTATGTGGTTTTATTATATTGTTTAATACCCGTAATACGCATTGATTCCCGCCATCAGTCCATCAGCTATATTTTCAAGCGTCTCATCACTATGATCTGAGCTTGCATTTCCAAGTTCCATATCTACAGATGGAATTGTGCTATATGACGTCTGTGTAAGATCTATTGCCATACTTCCTGAACCATGTATCTTCATACCCACATCACCAAGCCAATTAACAAGTGATGCTCCAAGTGCATTGTGCTGCTGCCAGTGTGTGGCAACCGGCTCCATATCTTTAATTGCATCCGGAACCGCAATATAGAAACAGCCTTTGTCATAACTAAGTCCGTCTCCATCCCAATGCAGCGATATATGGCAATCCGCAACATTGTTGCATATCACAGTCCTTGCTACATTATCAAGCTGTACATCTGCATCGTCCCTTACCATCAGCACATCATATCCCTGTGAAAGAAGCCTGTCTCTTAGAATCTGCGCCATTCTAAATGTAACTTCACTTTCTGGTGTTCCATCATAGAATGTCATGCCTCCTGATACAGCAGTTGCTGTTGTTGCCCCCGCCGCCGTACTTCCACCGGTGCTCTTAGGTGAGCCGTCCGGATGGCACAATGTTCTCACTGATGAACCACCTGCCGTTCCATGCCCTGCATTGACACCAATTATAATATTCTTTCTTTCACCTGCTGCTTTATATAGAACAGCATAACCATCGCTTATCGCCGAATGGTCCGCATATTCCCAAGTCGTATTCATATAAATGTGTTCCATATCTTCATATACCGGAACGCCTGTATATGGCTCTCTTACTATTATATATGGATTGCTTGTTTCTTCCTGACTGCCGTCTTCACTGTCTACTTGTCCAGAATCTTCTGCTTCTGTATCTGTTATCTCTGTATCAGTATTTTCTTCACTTCGAGAATTCATCTGTGAATCTTTCTCTGATTCCAATGTCTGGCTTAAAGTCTCTGTAATGTCCGATTTATTCAATCCTGCTTTATCAGAATGTCTGTTGCCACACCCCGCAAGTATAATAGCTGATAATACAGTTAACATCACACTTGCTGAGATGATTCTTATCACTTTACTCATCTATATCCTCCGGCCATACAGAGCCTTCATCAAGCCCTCTGTCTACAAGCCACTTATCTTCTACATATACATACTTCTTCTGCCCACTCTCATTAACAAGTGTAACACAAAACTTAGGTAACTGACCTTCTGCCAGCTCTTCACACCCATAATCCCCGTCAAATATCTGTTTTATCTTCCACATAATAATCTCCGTTTCTGATAATTATTTTTATTATAAAACATTTTGTTAAATTATGCTATAATATACATATCTTGAATGTTCGGAGGTTAATATCATATGCTTACTATCAGCGACAACAAACACTACCTGTTAGAGGATGGCAAACCTTTCTTCTGGCTTGGCGACACTGGATGGCTCATATTTGGCAATCTTACTGACGACGAGGCGTATACATATCTGAGAAACAGAGCCGAAAAGGGCTTCAATGTAATTCAGGCGGTTCTGATATACTCAACAGAAGGTATGGAAACTGTAAACCGCATGCACTGGGGTGCTGCCGGCATCTATAAAACAAAAGAATATTGGGAACATGTAGACCGTATCATTAAGATGGCGGATGACTTGGGACTTTATATGGCACTTCTCCCATCCTGGGGAAGCCTGCTAAAGACCGGTGTTATCACAGAAGATAATATTCTTGAATACGGCAGCTTCTTGGCAGACCGTTATAAGAATTATTCCAATATAATATGGGTACTCGGCGGTGATATTAAAGCTGAAGATTATAAGGCAGCTTACCGCAAATTAGGCGCATACCTTAAGTTCTCAACGCCTAACAAACTGATAACCTTCCATCCTTTTGGAAGATGTTCATCAACAATGTGGTTTTCTGATGATGAATGGCTCGATTTTAATATGTTCCAGTCAGGTCACAGACGTTACGACCAGTGTAATCTTGGTGCATGGGACGATATAGACAGCCCTTCTTACTATGGCGAAGACAACTGGAAGTATGTATTACACGACCATGCTCTCAGTAATAAACCTGTGCTTGATGCCGAGCCTTCTTACGAATGGATAATTCAGGGACTCCACAATCATGACGAACCATACTGGACTGCAAAGCATGTAAGAAGATATGCTTACTGGTCTGTTCTAGCCGGCGCATGCGGACACACCTATGGTGATAATTCTGTTATGCAGTTCTACACAGGCGGGCATGATGGTGTAAGCTATGGTGTTGTGTGTAACTGGGACGAGGCCATTCACCACGAGGGCTCTGGTCAGATGCATTTCTTAAAAGACATAATGCAGTCAGTAGACTTTATTAATGGAAAGCCTGATGACTCCCTGCTGTTATCCGGGCAAAAAGAAAAGCATGAACGCATTGCTGTATTCGCAGGCGGATCATTCCTGATTGCATACGATTATCTTGGCAATGAGTTCACGCTTGATACTCATAATTATACAGGCAGAGATATGTGGTGGATAAGCCCTGTCACTGGCGTAAAAAGTTATATTGACAAATGCTCTTCCGATTCATTCACTGCTAAGAAATTCGCTAAAGTTGAGGGTGATGATACCGACAGGGTGCTGTTGATAAAGTAATAATAAAATGGACTTTCCCACGGATTTACCGTGCAGAAAGTCCATTTTGCTTTTATTTCAGTTTATCTTACCCCCAGATAAGTTTCTCCCAGAATTCCTTATCCCTGGCATACTTTAATATATCCTCTTCTTTTTCGTTATCGAGGTAATCCATAACCTTGTTGTAATCTGTCGAATTTTTAAAATCAATCTGCCACAAAAGTGTGCCTACTCCGTCCTTAAATTCCTTACATATAATTCCCTGCTCGGTATATGCAGTAACTGTCCACACTTTTTCTCCTGATTCATCATCACATGATGCACTTTCTGTTGCACCTTCTGTCTTGCTTACACCTTCTGTTGTGTCTCCTGTAAGCATAAGCTCCTGAGACTTGCTAAGGCTATCCTGTGCTTTTTCATTGGCAATAGCTGCTTTATGAAGAATTGTCTGATTCTCTGTTTTCATGTCATATGTCCAACTGTTTTCTTCTATCCATTCTTCATCCTCAGTCTTTACATCCGATGCAAATCCATTGGCTGCTGCACTCTGCGCTGCGCTCGAAGCTGCATTTGCCTTCTGCCCTGCCGGTGCATTAGCTGCTGCCTTAGAAGCTGCTTCATCCTGAACTTCCTTAAGCTTTCTGATTTTATCCTTGATTGCATCAATATTCTGGTCAAAACTGTTTAAAAGCTTTTCCCATTCTTTGTCTGACATATCCCGCCAGTCCTTTTCCTCAAGATCGTCTGCTGTAAGCTCATACTGCTGTTTGAGCATTTCAATGATATCCGCTACAAAATATCTTTCACCCGTTGCCTCATTTTCAAGTTCAATACCTGAGCCAGCCAGTGCAGCATTCCAGTTTTTCTTTTCAGTTAAAGCTTCATCCAGTGAATTGTATGAATATGCCATATCATCTGTCAAATGTTTTAAGGCATTCCAGCTTCCCCATTTGTATGAACCTTCACTGGTTGAATCTGCATACTGGCAATATGCAAACATTTCCACAGCACTTGCATTGGATGGATCTATCTCGGAAAGATTAACATCATAATCTCTGAATTCATTTCCACCCAGTGCAATGCTTACTCTTACAATCGTGTCCTCACTGTCCGGATTAATAATCTGGGTTGCCCTCATTCCGTAGCCGGTATCACCCACATTTAAGAAGCCCATTCCTAATGATTTGTACTGGATATTATTGTCCGGCTTCATAGATTCTTCAAAACCGGTGTCACCTTTGCCAGTTTTGGTTGTTCTGAAACTGTACTCTGAATAAGCACCATACCTCATTTGTGTGTTAATATTCATGTATTCTCCTTTCTGCAGCCGCTCAGTCAGTCGCAGCCGCGCCACTTTCCAGAAAGGTCCAAGTGGCAAATAATAAAAAACGCATTCATCCAACAGCTTCAATCCATTGAATAAATGCGCATTCCATGCCTAATATATATCGGCATTATTTCATATATCATTATAGTAATTCAGAATTTCATTCCATATTTTTTCAGGTCAACCCTGCCATTAACAACCTCAATTCCATCCTCCATAAGCAGTTCTGCCTGTTTTCCGGCTCCGCCAAATGCGAATTCACCAGCAAGCTCTCCCTTTGAATTAACCACTCTGTAACACGGAATTCCTGATGGGTCAGGATTCTTATGAAGTGCATTGCCAACTGCACGCGCCATCTTTTTATCGCCTGCAAGCTGTGCAATCTGTCCATAAGTTGCAACCTGTCCTCTCGGAATCTTCTTGACAGCTTCATATATTCTCTTGGTTGGACTGTCAGATACAAGATCATAACTTTCCGCAATCATGCGTCTGATATCTTCATCAGGAACAGTTCCATCAAGAATAATAGTATTCCAGTGTTCCTTATTCTGATGCCAGCCCGCAATCACCGATGAATATGTACTTCTCCACAGGTCGCGCCACTCAGGTGAAACCTTCACATTAAGATTAATATATCCATTGCGCTCATATGTCCATAAAAATACTTTCTTGCATCCTTTAACTCTTACAAGCTGCCAGTTCTCATCATGAAAAGGCGCTTCCTGATAAGTATCAGGAAAAGAAAGTCCATATGCAAGTGCTTCTTCCCTAGTCGTCATATTACCAGTCCTTCATAACATTTGTTAATATAGTTCTTAATTGCCGTGCTTAATTATATTTGTAGAAGCCTTCACCTGAAGACATTCCAAGCTTTCCCTCATCAATATACTTCTTGAGAATAGCTTCCATCTTCTTGAAATTATATGGCATCATCATCTTCTTAAGAAGTGGTGAGAATATTCCCGGAACACTCTGATACTGGTGAACAATATTATATGCAGTATTAAGCCCTACTGTATCAAATATCTGGAAAGGGCCTTTAGGTGCACCTGTTCCTCTTGTCCATGCAATATCAATGCTTTCAGGATCAGACACTCCTGCAGCATACAGATCAAGTCCGCTAAGAAGGAATGGAACCAGCATAGAATTAAGCAGGTATCCGCTCTTTTCCTTTCTTACAGGAAGTCCAATCATTCGTATATCGTTAGCAAACTGCATTACTTCGTTAAAATACTTCTCATCAGTCTGAGCCTGTGTCATAACCTCAGCAGTGTTATTCTTCCATATAGAATTAGCAAAATGTAATGACAGATATTTGTCTGGTCTTCCAGTATATTTTGCAAACATCGATGGAAGAAGTGTCGATGAATTGGTTACAATCACAGTCTTGTCCGGAAGAAGTGGTGAAAGCTTTTCATAGAAAGCAATCTTATCCTTTTCATTCTCAGCCATAGACTCAATCACAAGGTCTGCATCAGCAACAGCCTTAGCCATATCAAGCTCAAGCTTGAGATTAGCGTATGCATTCTCTACTTTCTTAAGACACTCTTCCTTGTCAAATGTATCTTCATCCGCAAGTCCTGCACACCACGCATTCTTATCCTCTGCCATCTTCTCAATAGCTTCAATATAAGTCTGCTTAAGATGGTCAATCTTAGGCTGTGTTCTTCCAATAGACCCCTCGCTTCTTAACCAGATAGTTACATTAAATCCACAATATGCTGCCTGAAAAGCAATCTGGCTTCCAAGCACTCCGCCTCCGGCAACAACAACATTTGAATATTTCATACTTATCCCCTTTCTTATAAATACTCACTACGCCATAAGACTTCTAAATGTATCAAACACCTCATTTCGTCCAATCATTATGTCATAATCAGGCTTTTCCGGCTCTCCTCCCAATGCCGGTTCCGGTGGAATAACCGGTTCTTTAGGCATTATTGGTTCTTTAGGCAATGCCAGTCGTGATAATTCAATCCTTACATTCATTATTTCCTTATCCTTCTTGGCTACTTTTGCCCCAGCCATAAAACCTTCTATAAATCCTTTATCTTCCTGAAGTCTCTTTAACTCATATTCTAGTTTCTGCTTGTTGTCATTATATTCTTTCTTCTTGGCATTCCATTCTTCAATAGCTGCACCATTTACAGCCAGCCACTCATCATGTTCCCTCTGCTTCTCTTCAACATCCTTAACCCACTGCTGTCTGGCTGCCTCTATAATCATTAGTAACTCTTCTTATTTTCTCAGCTAATTACTGCATAATACAGGCTGAGCATAATTTGTTATTAAACTATTTCCAAGTCTATCAGTAATATTAATACAAAAAGTTTGTTTATATGTTCTTCCAGAAGCATCTTGATATGTAATTGTTAGTTCCATCATAAAAAAATCCGCTTGATTATTATCACATTTCATTACTACTTCAAAATCCTCCCCTACCATTACAACCGGATCCTGAACAGGCTCGTATCGTCGTATCTTAAACTCCGTCATATCCATTTGTTTTGCAACACACTCTAAATCTGGAATTATATCATACGCTGTATCCCGTCCCTTGTTTGTAAATTTCAAAAGCAAAAGTTCTTGATTCGTGTCTGAATTAACAATAAATTTTGACCCCTTAAACACAAAGCGGGGTTTTTCACCAAGTCGTAATTTCTCTTCTGTATCATGCCTATCTTCTTCTCTTCGTTCACTTTCCACCTCTAATCTTTCCTCATATTGTTTTCTTTGTTCATAATACCTTTCATCAGATATAATTTTATTTTTCTTCGTGTGTCTTTGTGACATAATAAATGTTAGAGCGCTTAACAATAACGCTAATGTCGCAATAAACGAACTGTAATTATCCATAATCAATTGTAATATACCTTCAAAATTCAACCCACCAAATCTCCTTTATTAAAAATAACAACAGCTAATATTATGCTTATTCTTCAATTGCTAAATAAGTTCTTTATCCAAAAGGAAATCAATTACATTGATATTCAAAATTCCATTATCATCATACCAACGCTTTCCAACATCCATCCTTACCACAATTTTAGGGAAAGAATCTCCTGTAAGCGTAAATGGTCTGAGTTCTACCTGCGCTTTTTCATCAGTAGGCATTGCATATGCTGATTGGATATAAGTTCGTTTTCCTCCTGAATTGACCACAAAATCAATTTCTCTTGGCGTACGAACGGAACTTCCACTATTATTAATAGTCCTCGCATAAACAACACCAACATCAACAGATAACTGCCTGATAATCAACTCATTGTATATAATGTTCTCCATTATATGTGTCATTTCCTGTTGACGAAAACCTATTCTTGCATTTCTTAAGCCTATATCTTCACTGTAATATTTATTAGGTGAATCAAAATATGATTTTCCTTTTACATCATATCGTTTACTTTCTGAAAAAAGGAACGCATCTTCCAAATGTCCAATATATGCACGAATTGTATTAGCAGACACTCCTCCACTCTGCTTAGATTTCAAAGCATTTGCAATTTTTGTTGGATTTGTCAGCGAGCCAACCGATGAACAAAGCAAATCTAAAATTTGCTCAAGTACATCCTGCCTCTCGATTCTCTTTCGTTCTACAATATCCTTAATATATACTTCTGAAAAAAGTGATTTTAGATAATTCATCTTAGCCATATCATTAGGTCTGGATAAAATAAGCGGCATACCGCCATAAAATGCATATTCGTCAAACGCTTCGTTCTTATCTCCCCCAACAGCAGAATAATACTCAGCAAAACTAAGAGGATGCACTCTTATTTCATCACTTCGTCCTCTAAATTCAGTAAGAATATCACTGGAAAGCATTTTTGAGTTACTTCCGGTTACATAAACATCTAAATTTGATAAACCTCTTAAATCATTAAGAGAATCATAAAAAGTGATTTTTTTACCATCGGGATTATATGGATTAGCTACTTCATCGGACATTTGTATTTCATCGACAAAAAGATAATATTCCTCTTTACTTTTTTCCACTTTTTCTCTCACATAGGATGAAAGAATAAGTGGATTACGATATTTAATATCTTTTGCAAGGTCAAGCTCAATTGTAATAATCTGTTCCTCTTTTACACCATTCTCAATTAAATAATCTCTGTATAAATTTTTTAAAAGATAGGATTTGCCACATCTTCTGATACCAGTAATAACTTTCACCAACCCATCAAAACGATATGAAATTAACTGTTGTAGATAATTATCGCGTCTAATTTCCATTAATATCACTCCATTTCATTGAAAATCACTGCCCATTAAGGCTTTCATATTCAATATTATATATATTTTTCTTCATTTATTCAAGTTCTCATTGAACATTATAGCCTAAAAGGGTCATGGTATTCAGTATAATTGCAGTAATAAAAGGTATTAATTACAGAACTATATTTCCGTAACTAATACCTTTGCGGTCTATTTAGCTTGTTTCTTGACTACTCAGGAAAAATATTTCTACCCTCG